>Ga0302233_10000075_pt1 | contig 93935 bp, 86 predicted proteins | sample II_Palsa_N3_1_FD_193516 | JGI IMG/M metagenome (GOLD analysis project Ga0302233, IMG submission 193516) | Peat permafrost microbial communities from Stordalen Mire near Abisko, Sweden - II_Palsa_N3_1 | ecosystem: Environmental > Terrestrial > Soil > Palsa > Peat permafrost | place: Sweden... | reverse complement strand
AATTTAGTTTTCATACTTGTCTGCCTTTTACATTTAGGGCTACAAGCTTTATTGTACGAAAAATATTTTTTCAGTGCAGCTGGAACCCTTTAAAATAGGCCTTGTTCCGCATTGGCGGGAATCGCTGAATAAAGAGTCAGTTTTAAGTATCGCTTTAATCTATTGAATGGGTAGAGTGGGGTGTGTTTATCAGCAGCCAGACAGCTGTATTTGTTGAGCGGACATTAACCCTTTTGTAGGGGCTGTTAGCGGGTCATCTGCCGTCTTCAATCTCCGTCGTTTATTCGAGTTCATCATCACCTTCATGAACATGATCATCTGGAATAGGCTCTGCAGCTAACACGGGTTGTGGAGCTGGCAAGGGGCGAGTTTTTTTGCCAAAATAAGTATCCATCACCAGGCGGGCTACATTGGCACTGCCTTTGTTGTTTTCTATTAAAACTGCAACCACAATAGAGGGATCATCTGCGGGTGCAAAACCAATAAACCAAGAGTGATCCCGAAGATGCGCTTTTATTTTATCGCGATCATAACGTTCATCTTGTTTTAAACTATAAACCTGTGCGGTGCCTGTTTTGCCGGCAATTTTATAATCTAGATCATGGGCAATATAATGAGCAGTTCCGGAAGGATCATGTACCACCTTTTTCATTGCATCGATAATAATATTCCAGTTTTCAGCAGAATATTCATCGAGAGGAGGTTGGGATACTTGCAGTGAAGTATTCAGTCTTGGTTGAAAGCGTTGACCGCGTTTGGCAATCATAGCGGTCATCTGCGCGACTTGCAAAGGTGTAGCAAGCATGTAGCCCTGGCCAATACCAATATTTAAAGTTTCACCAGGATACCAACTTTGATTTCGGGATTTTTTCTTCCAATCTTTTGAAGGGACCAAACCTGTTGATTCACCAACAATATCCAGCCCCGTACTTTGGCCAAGCCCAAAACGAGTGAATACGGTTTGTAACTGATTAACACTCAATTTATGAGCCAACATATAAAAATAGGTATCGCAACTTTTCATAATGGCATCTTGTAAATCAACCCAGCCATGACCATGCCTTTTAACACAGCGATAATATCTATCGTTGGAATTGAGCTGAAACCAGCCAGGATCAAAAATACGTTGTTCAGTTGTGGCTGTGCCCAATTGTAAACCATGTAAGGCAATCATCGGCTTAACGGTGGAAGCTGGTGGATATTGGCCGCGTATGGCTCGATTATAAAGAGGCTGCGAGGGTGATTTCTGCAGCTCTTGATAGCTGTCGTTATCAATACCTTGGGCAAAAAGATTGGGATCGAAGGAGGGTTGGCTGACCAGTGCTAGAACATCGCCATTGCGAGGATCCAATACAACCACAGCACCTTTTTCGTCTTTTAAAGCTTCATGGGCAATGATTTGAAGCCGGCTATCTAAGGCGAGGTGTAATTCTTGTCCACGAATGGGTGCTACCTTATCTAAGACTCGGATCACACGCCCGCGGGCATCTGTTTCCACATGTTGATAGCCGACAGTACCATGCAACAAAGTTTCATAATATTTTTCAAGGCCAGACTTACCCATATGGTAAGTTCCCCGGTAATTACTGGCATCTAATGAAGGGAGATCTTTTTCACTGATGGGGCTGATATAACCGAGAACATGAGCAAAACTTTCGCCAAAAGGATAGCGGCGCGTGAGAGTGGCTGTAATTTCAACGCCTGGAAATAAGTCTTTATCTAAAGAAAAAGCGGCCACATCGTCTTCGCTGAGTTTGCTTCGAATCGTAATGGGTTCATAGCGGCGCTTGTATTTGGCTTGTTTATAAAAGTGTTCAAGCTCACTATCTCTTAAGTAGAGTAATTTTTTTAATCTTTCTAGCGTGTGAGGGATATCCGTGACTTGGTCTTTGATTAAAGTTAAACTAAATGCGGGTGTATTCTCAGCCAGCAATATGCCATTTCTATCGTAAATTAAACCTCGCGGCGGGGTTAAAGGTAGTATACGTACTTGGTTGGTGAAAGATAAGGTGGAATACAATTCATTTTGGTGAATTTGTAAAAATGCCAAGCGCACCAACAGTACCAAAGTTAAAATAAAACTTAAAGTTGTCGCGGCAACCGTACGATTTAAGAAAAGCTGGCTTTCTTTAAAGTGATCTTTAAGAGTATAAAGTACCGTCATGCCTTAGGCAGCAGAAGCCGTAGGGTGCATGCCCCAAAGCTTTTCAAGAGCATAAAAGTCTCGAGTGCTTTGTAGCATGACATGCAACACCACATCGCCGATATCCAAAAGAATCCATTCACCGGTTTGTTCACCTTCTAAGCTTAAAGGTATGATGCCATTTTCTTTCAAGGTGATGATAACCTTGTTGATAATGGCGCGCATATGACGGCTGTTATCGCCGGTAGCAATAACCATATAATCCGTTAAAGCCGTCAGGTGGCGTACATCTAAGGAGACCACGTTTTCAGCTTTGGTGCTATCGATAGCATTTAAAACCACGTCGATCATTTCTGTCATGAATTGAACCCTCATTTTGGAACGAAATTATGCCATAGGGATCTTGTTTCTGCCTAGGTTGAGTGGGATTTTTATACGTCAGTCATAGATCACAGGCCATGAAACAGGTAAAGCTTTTGCAAACCGCAAACAAAGGGTTTCTAGAGCAAGCCAAGCTCGTTCGGCACCTTGGGTTTTAATCAACTGATCAACTTCCCCACACTCTTTGAGCAGGCTATAAAGTTCGTCCAAGGAAAATTGGCTCACACTCTTTTGCAGGCCAGCTTGTCGATTGCGGTAGATACCTTCTTTGAGAAAAACTTCTGACAATTTTTTCCCCTGTTGCAGAGCTTGCTTGAGTATCATTAAGGTTCTAACCTCCCGAGCGACTGCCCATAAGATTAAAATGGATTCTATGCCTTGCTCTTTTAGATTATATAAATTGCGTATAGTTCCTTCCTTGTCTAGTTTAAGCAAAGTTGAGATATAAGCAAAGACGGAAAGCGGAATATGGGAGTCTGAAAGTTCGTGTAGGAACTCGGTTTGGTACCGCTGAGCCTCGGGTAATAAAGAAATTTTGTCAAGCAGCTGAGCAGCCGTTGCAACCTGATAAGCCGATAGTTCAGTTAAAATCTGTAGCTGTTCAGCTGTGGGTTTTAAGTTGAGTTGTTCACAGCGGTTTTTTAACCAATTGTGAAATTCAGCTGGCATTAGCGTATGGCTTGATATGGATACGGCATGTGAAAGCCAACTTTGAAACCAAGGGCTGTTTTGAAGTTTAGTCTCAAGCTTGCCTACAGCTAATACCATGACCGTATCGGGGTTGGGGTGAACCGACCAGTTTTGCAGTATCAAAGCTCCTTCTTTAGAGGGTGGCTCTGCTAAATAGAGTTCACAAAAACGACCTTCTGCAAATAAGGAATAATGCTGTAAATCTTGTTGTAAACTTTGCCAATCCAATTGCGCTGTGATCTCGATGCGGTGGCGTTCGGTAAAGCCTTGGGCCAGAGCCTTGGCTCGAAGCTGGCTGAGCGCTGCTTGTTTTTGCCAGGGTTCTTCACCCCAAATTAAATATAAGGGGGCGAACTGGCGTTGGAGATGTTTGGCCAAATCCCAAGATGCAAGGCGCATACTAGGGCAGCACCAGCTTTAAGATTTTTGAAAATGCCAGCCGCATATTAAGGAGAGTCCATTTTAAGGTTGATAACAGAGAGTTGCCAGAAAAGCTGCGACACAGCTTCGCGTAACATTTCCTTTTGCACAGTCGCTTTTTCATTCACTGCACCCAAAATAACATTGGGGTTCACATTGATTTCTCTTTGTAACTCTATGAGATGGTCTGGAACTTGAAAGCGTCCTTGGGGATCTTTTAAGAGATAGGGTATTTTTAGAATCAGTGATACTCGATGTGCTTGACCATCGCGACCATAGGCTACAGTGCGTTCAGTAAATTGTGGCGCAGAAATATTCAAAATGGGTATTTGCTGATTCGACTCAATATCTTGGACTATTTGAACCCCAGCATATTTTAAGCTCTGCCGCAGCATTTTATGGAAAGGTTCATAGGGTGCAAAGGGGGTAATACGCAAACTCATTAATTCTGCAGGAATGGCAGCGTGACCACGCAGATGAAAACCACAGCTGCACAAAGTCAGCAAGCCTAAAACTAAAATGATGTGTTTTGCTAAATATTTCATACAGCTACTATATTCACCAGTTTTTTTGGAACAATCACCACTTTCTTGACATTTTTCCCTGCTACGTGTTTTTGCACCGAAGGATGGCTTAAAGCCTGCTCTTCTAAGAGTTGAGCGGTGATGTCCGGCGCCACTGTCAATTCTGCCCGCACTTTGCTGTTCACTTGGATGGTGATATTGATGAAATCACGTTCTAAAGCTTGGGGGTCGACCAAAGGCCAAGGCTCATCGACCAAAAGATTGGTGTGGCCTAATTGCTGCCAAAGCACATGGGTGATATGTGGCACTATGGGAGCCAGCATTTTGACCATATGTTCTAAAGTTTCTTGTACCAAAGCTCGATCATTGTCAGTTGTTACCTCAAAAGCATACAGTGCATTAAAGAGTTCCATAACCGCTGCAATGGCGGTATTAAAGGTATAACGCCGTTTCATGTCATCGGTGACTTTTCTCAAAGTGTCATGCAAGCTAAAGCGAAGTTTCTTTTGAGCGTCATTCAGATCTTTAACGGGTAAAGGTGTTGATGGTTTGCCTGCTGCAATATGTGACTGCGCTTTGCTCCACAAGCGTTTTAAGAAACGAAATGCACCTTCCACTCCAGAGTCTGACCACTCTAAAGATTGTTCAGGTGGGGCTGCAAACATCACAAACAATCTTACAGTATCGGCCCCATATTTTTCCATTAGGACGGCAGGATCAACCGTATTTCCCTTGGATTTTGACATCTTGGAGCCATCTTTTAACACCATTCCCTGAGTGAGCAACTGTTTAAAAGGTTCGTCACCTTTTACCAAGTTCAGATCACGCATCACTTTATGAAAAAACCGTGCATACAACAAATGCAGAATGGCATGCTCAATACCACCAATGTAATGGTCAACGGGTAACCAATGGTTGGCTTCATCGTTCAACATCTGGCTGTTATCTTGGGGACAGGCAAAGCGCGCGTAATACCAAGATGATTCTATAAAAGTATCAAAAGTGTCGGTCTCGCGTTCGGCCGGTTGTTGACACTGAGGGCAGCTTGTTTGATAAAATCCCGGCATTTTTTTAATGGGGGATCCGCTGGCTTCAAATTGCACATTTTCTGGCAAGACCACCGGTAAATCATTTTCAGGTACAGGGAGGATCCCGCAACTGTCACAGTAAATCATCGGGATAGGCGCGCCCCAATAACGTTGACGAGATATACCCCAGTCCCGTAGACGATATTGCACATGAACATCAGCGTGATTGGTTTTTTGTAATACTTTTAAAATGGAAGCTTTAGCCTGGTCAATATTCAAACCATCGAACTCGCCGGAGTTGCAGGCAATACCATTGCCAAGAAAAGCTGCTTGTTTAAAGTCAAATTCGCCTTCAATGGGTTGGATCACCGGTAAAACTTCTAATGAATATTTTTGGGCAAATTCAAAATCGCGCTCATCGTGTGCTGGTACACCCATGACACAGCCAGTGCCATAATCCATTAAGACATAATTGGCTACCCAAAGCGGTATGGCTTTACCGTTGATGGGATGGTTCAGATGAACGCCGGTAAAAATGCCTTGTTTTTCAACGGTCGCCATATCGGCTTCAGCGACTTTCATTTTTCGACATTGCTCAATAAATTCAAAAAGTTTTGCATGAGTTTGAGCTAAAACCAAACTTAAAGGATGTTGGGGTGCCATCACAAGATAACTCACGCCCATCAGGGTGTCGGCACGAGTGGTGAAGATCTCAAGTTCTTTAATATCTGTCGCTGCAATATTTTCTTTTAAAGAAAAACGGATCCGCATGCCTTCACTGCGGCCTATCCAATTGCGTTGCATGGTTTTAACTTGTTCAGGCCAGGCATCGAGCTTGTCTAAATCGCGCAGCAGTTCATCGGCATAAGAACTGATTTTAATAAACCACTGAGGAATTTCTTTTTGCTCGACAAGAGCTCCTGAACGCCAGCCGCGACCATCAACAACTTGCTCGTTGGCCAATACTGTTTGATCAACTGGATCCCAATTGACCACTGAGTTTTTGCGGTAGACCAAACCTTTTTGATACATTTGGATAAATAACCACTGTTCCCAACGGTAATAATCGGGTTTGCAAGTGGCCAATTCCCGGCTCCAATCGTAACCAAAGCCTAAAAGCTTCAATTGCTCTTTCATATGAGCAATATTTTTGTAAGTCCATTCAGCCGGCGGTAGTTTCCGCTCTAAGGCGGCATTTTCAGCCGGCAGACCAAAAGCATCCCAGCCCATGGGTTGTAGGACATTTTTGCCCTGCATGCGCTGAAAGCGCGATAAAACATCGCCAATCGTATAATTTCGCACATGGCCGACATGGATATTGCCACTGGGATAGGGAAACATGCATAAACAATAGTATTTTTCTTTGCTGGGATCTGGCTCTACCTTAAAAGATTGATGAGTTTCCCAGTCTTTTTGGGCAGTTTGTTCGATTAGTTTGGGCTGGTAGCTGGAGTCCATAGGTATTCCAAGTCATTATTACAAAGGGTTAAGCCAGAATAACAAAGGGAGGGGTCAGGAACAAGCGACTTTTCGGACTTTATACTCCTTCCATTTTGATTTTAGGCGTTGTTGAGTACCCATCATATCTCATTATTCTAGGAATATGCCTCACTATTACGGCTTACCTTACGGCGGACTGGCATGCCAGTCCGCCTAGAGCTCTCGGTCCTTGGCGCCTAGCCTAAAACCAAACTAATAAGGAGTATAGAGGCTAGCAGTCGACAGCAAGTTATTCGAGAAACTTCTGAGGGCGGGGTTATTTCATGAAAGCAGTTTTTTTGCGCCTATTTGTATATATTGAAACCTGCCGACCATCGTATCATCTTGTTGAGAAAACTTCTTTGAATATCTGCCAGCAGGTTTTTTTGGAAGAGGCCAAATAATTTTTTTCCAATAGGTTTTTCCAGAATAAGAAAGCAAAGAAGAGGGAACAAGGCTGCGGCTGGGATATCGGGTGAATTATTGCTAATATGACCTTTGGCACTGTCTAAAATAAAAAGTGAGCTTTATAACAAGGCAGAATATGAACAAGCGGGCCGGATATTCAGCAAATGCCCCAATTAATTTTTAACCTGACCGGAGTCTCTTTAAGTGAACAGATTTTCAAAAATAATGTTTATAATGCTTGGTATTTGGACGAGTAACGGCGCTATCGCCATACCGCTTGCAACTTCTCCCACGACTTCCAATGATTACACCGCTTTATATACCCAAGAGGGCACACGCCTGAAATTGGTGGCTTCTAAGCCTGGTAAAAACCAAAATATTATTTTGGTGCCGGGGGGCCCTGGCATGGACGCATCTTATTTAATGAATTTGGTAAAATTGTTAAATGTTGAAGGCAATATCTGGTTATTGGATTTACCTGGCAATGGCAACAATACCTCGAAACCAGCTGACTTCAAATCTTGGCCCGGTGCTTTTGTAAAAGCGGTTGGATCATTAAATAATGTCATCTTGGTTGGGCACTCTTTTGGGGCTTGCTTGATTTTATCAACGCCAGGCATTGAGCAACGGGTAAAAGCATTGATACTTTTAGATGGTGCTCCGCGCAATAACGTTGATGCTGTAAATCGGGAAAAAACAAAATTTAATTTACCCGATACAGTGCCCTTATTGGCGAACTATCAAAAGAATCCTTCAAATAAATCGATGAAAGAAATGTTATTAAAGATGGTGGATTATTATTTCCCTGCCAGCTCGAAAGATGAAGGCAAAAAAATGTTAAGTGAAGTAATTGTTAACCGAAAATCGGTGGAATGGAGTTGGGCACATTTTTGGCCGACCTACGCTATCCATGCAGCACCCAATGTGCCTACTTTAATTGTGGGCGGCTCAGCAGATCATGTGACGCCTTTATATCTTTTTGAAGAAGATAAACGTTTTTTAAAAAATAACATTAAAATAGTGGAGATTAAAGAAGCAGGCCATTTTCCATGGATAGAACAGCCTACTTGTGTCAAAAATGTGCTGGAATCTTTTATCAAGTCATTAATTATTTAACGACCGGTAAATATTCCTTGTTTTTCAACAGTGGCCATATTGGCTTCTGCCAATCCAATTCGTTGTATGGTTTTAACTTGCTTAGGCTGCGCATCGGGGCTATCCAAATCGCACAACAATTCATAGGTTCGCTGATTTGTGGATGAAGCTTAAAGTATAGGGATTGCAATCTTGATTTAAAAGGCTGAGCCTTTCTGCCCCTGCTTCTCCAACCCTCAAAGCGTAATGATCCATTTTAGGCATATCTGAATCCAAATAGTTATATTAGCACTAAAATCCAAGCATCAAGTGGTTGGCCTGCATAACAGACGGTGGGCCCATGTTATTTAAAATATTGAGAAAAGTGCTGCTTAGCTTTTCTGGTTAAGGTTTCTTGGTTATAAGCAGCTGCGGCCAGAAGACCCACTCCTGTCATGCCTATCAATAACTTTTTGTAAGACCAAAGAATTGCCCTAGGAAAACTGCTCACAGGGGTTGGTGCAGAGGGTGGGGCCGGTGGATGCTGTTCAGGAGAACTTGGTTGAGCGGCAGACGGACTTGTTGAATTTACGGCAGAATGTAAAGCAGCATCAAGACGTTGAGAGATTTCTGTTGTAAGCGATGTTTGTAGAGTCGGGTTCTCATTGCCGCTTAAATTTAAATTTACCAGATGATGAGCAGATTGAAGAAGGCTGTTGAATCTGCTTAAGGCAGTTGTGGAAAGCGTGTAAAAATTATTGAAACTGATATCTAAACGAACAATACGGTTATGTTGATAAATATCAGGAGCAAGTTGGATGAAAAATTGTCCATCCTTTGCTGACAGAGAATTGTGACTTAAACCAAGAGTGGTTAAATTCCTACAAGCTTTAACCGTATCAATAATACACTGAGCTGATTCATCTTTTAAATCGCCAATTTTATTTTGTGGTAAATGCAATTCTTGTATGAAAGTGTTACCTTGTATAGCATCACAAATTATTTTTAAAGAGGCGGGTTTCATGTCTTCCAACCCACAGCATTCTAGTGTTAAAGCTTGTATAGGGGCGCAATCAGCTATCAGCAGGGCTAACTGGTTGAGATCATTTTCTGTATGACAAGCAAGATTAACCTGGCTTATTTTTAAAGAATCAATAAATATTTTAAAACCGATTATATTTTTTTCGGTAATTGTCTTTGCTAGGGCTTGTATTCTTTGAAAAAGGTTTTCAGCTTTACCCCGGCTGGCGTCAATCTTTAAATGCAGCGACTGTTTGGTTCGTTGCAGATTTTTCAGTAGTGTATTAAATTCAACTTCATTGATGGCAATTAAATTAATATCTATAGGCATAGGGGCTCCGAATAGTCAGGGTTTTCAGTCTGGATCTTTCAGTGAAGATACCAGATATCATCTTGCCGGCGACAACGAGATATAAGGTTGTCTTTAGCTTTAAGCCGTAGTTTAAAAGTCAGATAAATTCAGGTAAATTTTTTAAAGTGTCGCTGCTCGGTCTAAAGTGTTTTGGTCTTTTGCTTATCTTTCAGGATCACAAATTTTTTTGATGTAGCCTTGCAGCCAAACTGGCGAGTTTGGAGCTGCATCAATTTCCTCGCGCGATAGCCAATGGTAGGCAGCAACCTCTCGTTTTGAAGCTTTAATGTTGAGTTGAGTGTGATTCACTTTACAATAAAAAAGGACATCTAAGATATGTACCTGGGCATTGCCAGGATCGATAAAATAGCTACTGGTTATAAAGTGCAAAGGATCCAGTAAATCGATGCCTAGTTCCTCTGCGACTTCACGTTTTGCCGCTTCGATTAAGATGTCATCACCCATTGCGGCATCGCTATATTCAACTTTGCCTCCTGGGAAAGCTAACAGTCCTCCGGCATGCCCTCCTGGGGATCTGGTAATGATTAAAAATTTGCCATCGTTTTCAATTGCACATTCGGTTACAACTAAGAATTTTTGCATAGTCCATTCCTCTTGAGGTTTATAGCTTTGTGATCTACGAATAAGCACTCGAACTTTTTACAGGGATCTTTTGCTTTTGCTCAGTAGAATAGGGATCACTTTTTTCTCTGATGACAGGTTTAGCATGAACCTGTCATAGATATTTCCATGGGTGAGAGGCTGATTTAATCTGCAGTAGCCCTGTCAAATAATTTGACAACTTTTTCCACACCTCGAATATGTGAAGCAATATCTACTGCTGTTGCTTCTTCTTCAGGAGTTAACAGACCCATTAAATAAACGATGTTATTTTCAGTTAACACCTTAATATTGCGTGAACGCAGATTTTTTTCTGCAATCAGGCTGGTTTTAACTTGAGTGGTGATCCAACTGTCGCGAGAACGATCCATTAAAGACAAAGGTTTGCCAATGGTCAGCTCATTGTGTAAATGTCGGATGCGACCGATGGTCATCAGCGCTTCTTCCGCTTGGCGTTTATAATCCGGGTTTGGAGTTTGGCCGACTAGGAGTATTCGACTATTGTAGGCGGCGACACTTAAGTGGCTGTGTCGCCACAGATCAGCCTGTTTATTTAAAGCATTTAAAGCTTTAAGCTCCATGGCTTTATCGTCGAGCACGGTACCTGTGGTTCGTCTGTCTGTTGCAACCGCAATACTGGTTGCTGTCACACCACCGACAATCAGTGGTGCGCAGCCTTGTAATAAAATAAGGCTACTGAACGTCAAGCCACCCAAAGACAATAAAGCAACTTGGGTGGCCGTTTTTAACAAGGGATTTTTTAACATACGGGTAAAGCCTTTTCTGCATCGGGGTAGAGAATGGTGTCAATTAAATCGCACAAACAATGAATCACCATTAAGTGACCTTCTTGGATGCGGCCAGTTTTTTGTGATGGAATATTCAACAAGATGTCTGAGTTTCTCAGCAGTGCATTTATTTTGCCACCGGTTTTTCCCGTTAAAGCGATCACGGTCATCGCTTGATTATGGGCTGCATGAATAGCTGCCACTACATTGGCTGAGTTACCACTGGTAGAAATGGCTAATAAAATATCATTTTTTTGGCCAAATGCTCGAATTTGCTTGGAGAACACTTCTTCAAAGCTGTAATCATTGGCAATGGCGGTTAATGTTGACGTGTCGGTACTTAAAGCAATGGCGGCAAGGCTGGGTCTTTCTTTTTCATAACGATTGATCAGCTCGGCTGAAAAATGTTGCGCATCACCGGCAGAGCCGCCGTTACCGCAGGTTAAAATTTTGTAACCCTCAGCAAGCCTTGTGGCCATTAATTGTGCTGTTTCCAGGATTTTTGTCGGTAGCGTGGCTAATAAAGCAGTTTTGGTCGCTATGCTTTCATTCACTTGATCTTCTATGCGCATCAGTAATGCTTCAGGACTGAAGGCCATTGATTTTAAAACTTTTGGGCTATTTATCATATTAATTCACCTCTATTGCGTTGGTAAGCCATTCAAATTGTAAGTTTGGTATGCTGCCGCTGACAGCGATAACATCCAAACGAGGACTGAGGTTTTGGGTCCAAGAATGGGCATTTAAAAAATACTGGGCTATTTTAATCAGCCTTTGCTGTTTGCGCCAATCAATACTGGCTAGCGGGCCGCCATAGTCTAAACTCTTGCGGTAGCGAACTTCAACAAATAACAACCAGTTGTTTTGCCGAGCAATAATGTCCATCTCGCCCATGGCACAATGGTAGTTGTAGCGCAAAGGTTCAGCACCTCGCGCAAACAGATAAAGGCCTGCAAAGCGTTCAATTTTTTGGCCTTGATCACGGCTGCTCGTGACTGTCTTCATAAAGCATCTCAGGCTGTCCACCATGAAACTGTGCCCAGCTTAGCTTGCGCTGTAAGCGATGTTCCTCATCCACTCGTAAAACCCCGCTGCGACCATTGAGCGTGTTGTTGCCCGTCTGTAAGCTGGGTAAAGCTCGGGTGAGCTCATAGGCATCCATGCCCATCATAAATAATCGAATTGCAGAGCTGGCTTGGTTAGGCCATAGGCTCTGAAAGGCCTGCAGCAGTTCAGGTGAGGCTTGCTGTTTATCTAGAATTCCTGGCATATCGCTAAAAATAATCCCATTTAAATCTAAATCTTTGGCAGGATTAGTCAGGCCGGCATAAATGCTGGAGGTGCCATAAATGGGCAAGTGGCCTGCATAATAAAAATTAAGCAAGGGACGGATTTGGCGCGCAAGCTCCGGAGAGGTGGCTAATATAATCACGTCAAAGTCGTGGCGCCGGCGAGGATCAGAACCTTTTAAAGTTCCTGCCCGTACTTTGCCAAGCTCGCGCGCTCGCCTGTCGTTTACTTGCAAAAATGTTTTGAGTTGGCTTGCCAATTCTGGGCCTGCTTCAGCCCAGTAGGTCGCTGTAATGATACCACCCTCATGCAGCCAAGCCTTGCGAAAAGCCGTATTCATTCGCTGCCCCCATTCATTTTTAGGGACCAGTATCAAGGCTTGTTTGTGGCCAGCCCTAAAGGCGCGCTGTGCCAAAGCTCCGGTTTCTTCTTCAGGCACTAAGCCAAATTGAAATAATGGTTCTGAGTCACGAAACTGTGTTACAGAATTTAAAGCCAAGACAGGGATCGGTAGGCTGCGCAGTTGGGCAACTGTTTGAACTTCTTTTTTGGTAAGCGGGCCAACCACAAAATTGGCACCATCTGCTACAGCCTTGAGGTAGAGATTGGCTGCATTGTTGTGGCTGGTATCATAGACTCGTACTGAAGCTCCGGGAAAACGACCTTGGCTATCTTGATAATAGGCAGCCAAAAAGCCATCTAAAATGGCATAAGCAGCTTTGGCATGTATACCTTTAAAGGGTAGCAATATGGCGATATTTTGGCCAACGCTGCCTTGAAAAGGCTGCTGACTTGCTTGCATATCGCTGCTGGAGGGTGTCCAGCTACGGGACCAAAAAGAGCTAACTTCTTTGGTGGAGCTGCTCTGCCCAGAAAAAGGCTTGCCACAACCAATTAAGCCGGAAAAACAACTTACAATAAAGGCTAATATAAATGCAGGATATTTCATCGCTTTAAGATACGGGACTGAAAAGCCGCAAGCAAGTTTTCAGAAGAAAGAGGCAAAATTCAAGTTATAGGGCTATATTTTTTGTTAGGCGTAACTGACTATTAAGGGGAAGATCGGTGAATGCAGATCGGGTATTTGGACGGCAAAAATGCAAAGGGCTAAGCTGGCGTCGCTGGTTTTTATTACTCTGTTTATGTTTGCCAGCTCCATTACAAAGCTTAGATGCCGGCCATCCCTTCAGTACGCTGGCGTCAAAAGCTGATCAATAATGCTTCAGAAACAGGCAAGCTCGGTTTGCAGCTTGCCTTGAAATTTCTTTAAACCCGTCTTAGCTCCGATACGTCTTATCTCTATTGAGCAGTTGGATCATAACAGCAGTTCCCAGCCAAAAGCTTCAATCCAAGCTTAAGCCACATTTTTAATGGGATTGGCGTCGCTTTCGTGAGGCCGGCATTGTTTGCTGATGGCTGTTCTCTGGGGCAGCGATGGCTGCTGCCGTCTGTTGTCTGCGGTTGTTTGCATGCCTGGTAGATGCTTCTACAGTTTTCAAAGCAGCTTTGGTTTGAGCCTGTTTAAGCTTCTCGGCTTTTTGTAATGCGGCTATCCTATCAAAATCAAGGCGCAGAGCTTGCAAAGTTGCAGCCATACTTAAATTTACCTCGGGCTGACTCAGGCTTGCTAAGTGAGCAGGGGGTGCAATAGCTTCACCAGCCAGAAGATGAAAGCTCTTGCTCGGTGCTATCGATGAAGACGAGCAAGCCGAAGCTGACGACGAGCAAGCCGAAGCTGCTGACGAGAAAGCTGAGTTTGAGCTGATAGAAAAAGCTGAGAATAAGGATCTATGAGAGGTCGTAACTGTCGGCGAACGAGGTTTAAGCTGAGTGGCTTTAGCATCATTCTCAGCCAGCATTAATTTTTCCATATTCTCAGCCAGCGTTAATTTTTTTATGGCAGGCTGATTATCTTGGCTCAGTTCCTGAGGAATGCGCGGTTGGGTTGCTGAACTGCTGCTTTGTGTGGCCAGTTGCTGCATAGCTAATGAGTTCAAAGAAGGGCTAGTGCTTTCTCCATCATGGTTAAATATATTGAGCACTTTTTGGAAACGGGCTTTTTCTTGGCTGACCAGCCTTTTAGCCATCCCGGCTGCAGTTTCATTGTTGGTTTTATTGCAAAGGTTGCGATCTATGCAGGGTGTCGCAAGCAAAAGCTCAATCATGTCAGTTTGGCAATATTTGGTTGCTAAGTGCAAAGCGGTATCACCCTCATCGTCTGATGCATTAATTAAAGCCTCTAGTTTCTTTTCGCTGAGTATCCACTTTAAGGTTTCGAGACTCCCTTTAATAATGGCTAAATGCAGTATGGTAAATCCATTTGTACCCGTTATCGTAAAAGGATTAACAGCTCGTTGAAGGAGAAGTTCCAATATTTTGGGACTGTCTAATTGGGCTGCATTAAATAGGGCATTTCCGTAATGGCCACCTTCATAGTTGGGATCGATGCGGTAACTCATGGTTGTAGTTTGACCTTGATAGTAATAATCGACGCCACGATAATCATCTAATAGCTTGACAACCTTGTTGTAATTGTTTTCGCGAACTGCTTCCAGAAATTCCAGATGATCCATATGAAAGTGAAAGCTTGTTAAAAATTGTAATTGTTGTTGGGTTTCAACGTAATGGTTGTCTACCTTTTTAAAGGCAGTCTGGTCAAAACAATCTGTTAGGTCTAAGCGGGCACCTGCTTGTATTAAAGGAGCTAGCAGCTCGGTTGCATATTTTTTGCTTGCGTAGTGCAAAGCTGTTTGCTCATATTGGTGGGTTTGTAAATTAGGATCAGCTTTATAGCGCAGCAAAAGATGAGCTATATCGAAAAATCCTAGATCAATGGCCATATGCAAAGCAATGCCTGGCTGTTCGTTGACATTCTCTTCAATGGTGTTAGGTAAAAATCTGCGGTCTTGATGCAGAGCTTCTTGGAGGAAAGCTCCAACTCCAGCGGTATCGTGTTGCATAACAAGAGTCAGTAATTTTGATGGCATGGTGTCACCCTCATATTTAGTGTTATTAAAATAAAATTAATTTTTTTATGAGATTATCTTATAGTAAGCCGACTATCAAGTCAAGGATTATAATTGAGTTGCAATGATATCTTGTAGATCGTTGATAAATATAGCGGTTGGCCCTCTATCGTGAATATACCCCTTCAAAGTTGCTGTTCTTGTTATTAATAAACGCTAAGGTTGAGGATTTATTTTTAAAAAGAGTTTCGCCGCCCTTGTGGGTTAGGGGCTAGTGCAGAGTGATTGCCTGCTAAAATAGCTGCAATCTCTTCCAAAGTATTATCGTTTATCTCGGTATTGCCATTAAGATTGCAACAGATCAGCTTGTGATGGTCTACCAAATCCCTGAATTCTAAAGCCATAAGTAGACGTCGGGCTCCAGCGTCGCTGAAGCGATTGCCACCCAAATCTAAAGATAGGAGTCGCAGTTCGGTATTAGCAATCAGCTGTTCAATAATGGTTGCAAGGTTACTGTCATCTAGCCCATTTTCGCCCAGATTTAAGTTTTCTAGCTGTTGATAAGTCTCTTGGTTTTGAGAGAAATGACTGAGAAAATCTAAGGCCTTGTTTCTACGATTAAATAAAGTGATATATTTGGGGTAGACAATTCTTTGCAATCTTTGTCTATTGTAACTGGGGGTAAGACTAGTAGGTGTTGGGGATTCAATTCTGTTTATTAATCCGTTTGCCATTTTATCCCTGATCCTTATTATTTAATTTTCATCCCAATTATACGTGTAGCCACTCCTTTTGTCTTCTTCCTAAGATCCGCGGCTTTATGAAAATTGTTTTGCTATTTAGAATTAGGTTAGATGACTGTTAAAACGTTAATGTTCACATCAGGTGAGAGGAAGCTTTCATTTAAATATCCCCCCAACAAAAAAGGCAGCGAGAGCTGCCTTTGAAGTTTATGGTTTTCTCATTTTTTAGATGAATCGGTTACGGGGTTTACCATCTTGACTAGGATAAACATCATCACTGTAGCCGGTAAAGAAAGAAGCAAAGTAACCGCCCCAGGTACGTTAAAATCTATAAGGAAGGTTTAAATGCGTAGGCTTTTTGTATCAGACGCTGCAAACCATCGCTGTTTTTAAACTCCCGCGCACAGACGGCTGCAAAAAGTACCAGCATTGTAGGGCCATAACCGCGATTGATCGAACGATCTAGCCATTGCAGGTTTGTAGGTTCAAGATCTGGACTTTCAAGGTTGGCTTGATATTCTAAAAGACAGGGTCGGTAATCTAGGTTTCGATATTGGGCTGGGGTGAATTCTCTGGGTTTTTGGGTAAGCAGCGTATCCTTGACTGGAGGGAGAGGCTCTGTTTGGGGTCGAGGGTTTGTTGGTAAAGAGCTTGCTGGAGCCTGAAAGCTCTGCAGGGTACGAATGCCGCCTTTTCGAGCAGCATTTTTACCAGGGGTTGGCTTCTGAGCTTGAGAATGAGCTAGTTCCCGCTGCAGTCGAGCGGTTTGCTCTTCCCAAAGCTTAGAGCCCAGATATTGATCGAAAAACCTGATAGAGGCTCGAGCTTTCACAGCTGCCCAGAAACTGCCTGTGCCTATTAAAATTGAAAATATAGCTTTGGCCAGTTCATCGACGATTTTAAATCCCGCTGTTTTTGAGGTAATGGGTAAAAATTCTCGAATCATATATTGATAAGATCGATGCAGGGCTATTCCTAAGGTCAGGGTGCTGGCCATGACCATGATAAATTGAAAACCAATACCAGCCGCAGGAATAAGAGTACCAGACCACAGTTCCCGATGGCGAATGGCTGGGAGCTTAGAGTGATGGGTATTAGAGCGCATAGGACTATCCTTATTATGATCTTCACGCCAATAAACGTTTGTAGCTGCACATTAAGCTTTCGAACTAAATCCTACTTTACCTCTGCTTGACAAGTTTGGCAATAACTTTATGCGATAGCTGTTGAATGTTAGCGAGCTTATCGCTATTCTGTTGCCAGGAGTTGGCCAGGCAGTCGCTCTATCTGAACGGGTAGGGAGGAAAGTCCGGGCTCCACAGGGCAAAGTGCCAGGTAACGCCTGGGAGGCGCGAGCCTACGGAAAGTGCCACAGAAAATATACCGCCTTATTTATAAGGTAAGGGTGAAATGGTGTGGTAAGAGCACACCGCGCTTTTGGCAACAAAAGTGGCAAGGCAAACCCCACTTGGAGCAAGACCAAATAGGGATCCATCGGTGCGGCCCGCACTGGATCCGGGTAGGTTGCTTGAGGCGTACGGTGACGTACGTCCTAGAGGAATGACTGTCCTCGACAGAACCCGGCTTATCGGCTGACTCTTACCTTTTCTCTTTTACACCTTTATCAAGATCTCTCTAACTCTTGATTATTGAGTAATTTTCAAGGTTATCAGGCTTGGCTAGGTCTTTAAAGCCAGCTTTAAGGCCATCATTTATGTTAAAATAGCGCAGATGTTTTTCTAAGTTCTTGGAGTGACTTTTTTATGAAAGTTGAACGTACAGTTTCTATTATCAAACCCGATGCCATTGCTAAAAATGTCATTGGCCAAATCTACAGCCGTTTTGAAAATGCCGGCTTGAAAATTGTGGCAGCGCGCATGATGCGCCTTTCTCAGCAACAAGCTGAAGATTTTTATGCGGTGCATAAAGAACGACCTTTCTTTAAAGATTTGGTAAAGTTTATGATTACCGGCCCTGTAATGGTACAAGTTTTAGAAGGCCCCAATGCGATTCTCAAACACCGTGATATCATGGGTTCTACCAATCCTAAAGAGGCCAAGCCCGGTACCGTGCGTGCAGATTTTGCAGCCAGCATTGATGAAAATGCTGTCCATGGTTCTGATAGTCCTGAAACTGCAGCTCAAGAAATTGCTTTCTTTTTTAAAGAAGCGGAGCTTTGTAGCCGGACACGCTGATGTCTGTTCAAAAAATCAATTTGTTAAATTTTGATGAAACAAGCTTAAAAGCCTTGTTTGTGGGGTGGGGCGAAAAAGCCTTTCGCGCCACCCAAATCATTCGTTGGATCCACCAACGAGGTGAAGACAATTTTCAGGCCATGACTGATTTAAGCTATGCTTTTCGTCAGCGTTTGACCGATGAATGCGAGATCACAGCACCGCCCCTTTCCCAAGAAAGCGTCTCGGCAGATGGCACTCGCAAATGGCTGTTGGGCGTTCCGGGTGGCAGCTACATTGAAACGGTATTTATTCCCGAACCCGGGCGCGGTACTTTGTGTATTTCATCACAAGTGGGCTGTGCTTTAAATTGTACTTTTTGTTCTACGGCAACCCAAGGGTTTAATCGCAACCTGAATACCGCAGAAATAATCGGTCAATTGTGGCAAGCTCGCCGTCGCATCAAAGAAGTCTCTACAGAGGATAATCCCTTGGTTATCACCAATGTGGTGATGATGGGTATGGGTGAGCCTTTGTTAAACTTTGAAGCTGTCACCAAAGCTCTGAGTTTGATGCGAGCCGATGAAGCCTATGCTTTACCCAGACGCCGGGTGACGGTCAGCACTTCAGGGGTGGCACCTGCCATTTATGATTTGGCTCAAGCATCTGATGTATCGCTGGCTTTGTCTTTGCATGCGCCAACCAACGAATTGCGAAGCCAGCTGGTTCCTATCAATAAAAAATATCCTATAGAGACTTTACTTGAAGCTTGTCGCGAATATATTGGCGAGCATAAAAACCGGCATGTCACCATGGAATATGTGATGTTGCGTGGCGTGAATGATTCTCCTCAACATGCCCGCCAGTTGGTGAAAGTTTTAGGCAATATTGCTTGTAAGGTCAATCTTATCCCGTTTAATGCTTTCCCAGGTGCTGTTTACGAGCGTTCTACTCAAGAAAGTATTCAAGAGTTTCGCCATATATTATCAAGGGCACAACTGGTAGCCACGACGCGCAAAACCCGCGGTGATGATATTGATGCAGCTTGTGGTCAATTGGTAGGTAAAGTGTTGGATAGGACTCGTCGACATGAGAGATTTCTCAGCCGTACAACCCCTGAGGTTGCAAACTCAAGTTTTTCATAACTTAAAGGAAGACTCTTTATGAGAAAAGGAATGCTGATAGTTGCTTTATGGGCCTTAAGTGGCTGTAATGCTCATCCACCAACCAAGTCGACCGTGGCTAAAACTGAAGTCAATCAGTTATCCACTGCTCAAGAGGCGCCACGAGTCGCTGCTGCTAACTATACAGCAGCGGCCCAAATTAATGTTCAAATGGGGCTTGAGTATTTAAAGCAGGGGCATACGGCACTGGCGAAAAGTAAATTGCTGCATGCCTTAAAATTAGATCCAAGCTCAGCTGCTTCTCATTCAGCGATGGCCTATTTTTGGGAAACTGTTCAAGAAAATAAAGAAGCTGAGCGCGAGTATCGAAAGGCTTTACGTTTGACCAAACAAAAAGGTGCGGTTTATAACAATTTCGCGACCTTTTTATGTCGCCAAAACCGTTACCTGGAAGCAGATAAAACTTTTAAGTTGGCATTAGAGGATAAAAGTTACCCTGAATCGGCGAATGTTTTTGAAAATGCGGGTCTTTGTGCAGCAAAAAATCGAAATTTTGCCGGTGCGGAGCACTATCTTCAAAATGCTTTAAGACACGATCCCAGTAAAGATGATGTTTTACTAGAATTGGCTCGAGTGCAGTTTTCAATGGGTCATCTCAATCAGGCTAAAACTTCTTTAGAACATTACAAAAAACACCATACCCCTTCTGCCGAAGCGGTTTATGTAGAGTGGAAAATTGCCCAAGCGCTGCACAACACAGAAGAGGCGATAGCTTTAGAATTTACTTTAAAGAGTCAATACCCGGACTTTTTAGATGAATCTAAATTGGAAGAGGCCTCATCTTAATGCGGATTTTTATCAAGTTGGTTTTGCAATGAGTCAACGGATCCAAGCCATTCGGGGTATGCCTGATATTCTGCCCAAAGAGACACAAGCTTTGCAGCAAGTGGAAGTCCTATGGCGTGCTTTGGTGCAAAGCTATGGTTATGAAGAAATTCGTTTGCCAGTTGTTGAGCCAACAGCACTCTTTAAACGCTCTTTGGGGGACGCGACCGATATTGTTGAAAAGGAAATGTTTACCTTTTCCGATAGGGATGATAACCAAATTACCTTGCGCCCAGAGGGAACGGCATCTTGTGTCCGCGCTTGTTTGGAACATGGCTTAATCCATAATCAAACTCAGCGTTTATGGTATACCGGGCCTATGTTTCGTTATGAAAGGCCACAAAAGGGTCGTTATCGACAGTTTTATCAGATCGGGGTGGAAAGTTTTGGCTTTAAAACTGAGATGATGGAAGTCGAACATTTGGCTTTGTGTCATCGATTTTGGCATACTTTGGCTGTTGAGCAGTCGTTAAGCTTAGAAATCAATAGTCTGGGAACTTTAGCATCACGCCAGCATTACAAAGAAGTACTGGTCGATTATTTAACCCTGCATCAGGAATGGTTAGATGAAGACAGCAAGCGTCGCTTACACAGCAATCCTTTAAGGATTTTAGATTCAAAGAATCCTGAGATGCAAAGCTTGATTCAAGATGCGCCTTGTTTGTTGGAATATCTGGATGAAGCCAGCCGTAGCCACTTTGAACGCTTACAAGCTTTGTTGAGGGATATCGGGATAACTTTTCGCGTCAATCCGCGTTTGGTGCGAGGTTTAGACTATTACAATGGTTTGGTGTACGAATGGGTGACTGATAAATTAGGCGCTCAAGGGACCGTCTGTGCGGGTGGCCGTTACGATATGCTGGTGGAACAATTGGGCGGCCAGGCAACATCGGCGGTGGGTTTTGCAATGGGGGTTGAGCGGCTGATGTTGCTGCTTGAAGCCCATAACAGCTTGCCGATGTTAAAAGCCCCAGATATTTATGTGATTGCAGATCCCTCACTGCATCACGATGCTTTGGTTTGTACAGAAGGGCTGCGTCAAGCTTGCCCTTATTTAAATATTATAACCAGCGGTGCTGAAGGCAGTTTAAAATCGCAGTTTAAAAAAGCCGATAAGAGCGGCGCTTTAATAGCGCTGATTGTCGGTGAAGATGAATGGGTGAAGAAAGCCGTGGGCCTTAAATTTTTACGGGTTGAAGGTCCCCAGGAAACAATTGCACTAGAGAGGCTTGCGTCTTTTTTGCAAAATTATTTTGAGTCACAATCTCGCTAAGGAGGCTTAACTTGAGTACGATTTATATGGAAGCTCAACCCTTATTGGGTCTTAAAAGAATGTGGTTGCGACAAAGAAAGCTGCTAGCCAGTATTGCGCTGCTGTCAATTTTAATATTTGTTGTCCTGCAATATTGGCAACACCATAAGACCGTGCGCTCCGAAGAGGCCTCACATATTTATTCCACCCTGTTAGAAGAGGGCATGAATAAGCACAACTTGCAGATCTTAGAAGCACAAGGAAAAACTCTCTTAAATGATTTTCGAGATACGCCTTATGCTCAGTTGGCTGCCCTGTTGATGGCCAAAGGCTCTATGGAGAAACAAGATTGGGACCAGGCTCTGCAGCATTTGCGATTTGCAGCCACCCAATTTCCCAAGGGCCTGGTGACTGCCGTTGCACGTTTGCGACTGGCCAAGGTATTGGGCAGCCGAAGTCAATACGATGAAGCTTTAGAACATTTGAAAAATCCGCCTACAGGTTATGAAGGCCTCTATGAAGAAATTAAAGGTGATGTCTATCGTGCAGAAAAGCAGTTTGCTCAAGCATTAAATGCTTATCAGGCGAGTTTGACTTATCTGAAAGACACCAGCACTTCTCCCATATTACAAATGAAAGTCAATGAAATGATTATTTTGAGTCAATCACCTAAGGGAGCTTGAACATGCGCATTTTGGCTTATAGCCTCTTGTTGGCCATGCTCAATTTAATGGCTTGTGCTGGCATTGAACACCGTTCCGATAAACCATTGAAGACGCAAATGCCTGAGCCAGTGCAAGCGTTTTCTTTGCAGCCCCTCTGGAAAAATACGGCTTTAAAGCGTCTGCAAAATAATAGCCGGCTGATGCCTTGTGTTGACAATCATCATGTGTATCTTGCGGATAGCCAAGGCGGAGTTTTGGCTTTGCAAGCAAAAACCGGCCTGCCGATTTGGCAACAGTCTTTATCACAAAACTTAAATGCGGGGCCAAGCAAGTCTCAGCATCAATTGTACTTAGCCACCAGTCAAGGAACTGTTGTAGCCTTGGATGCGGCCAAGGGTACTCGCTTATGGCAGGCTAGCTTAAGCAATGAAGTATTGTCAGCTCCGGTGGCAGATCCAGAGCGCTTGTATGTACTCAGTTTTGATGGCAGCCTCACGGCTTTAAGCCAAAAGGATGGTACTCAACTTTGGCGCTACAGCATCAGTCAACCTTCTTTATTATTGCGGCGCAGTGCCCAGCCTGTCATTTATGAAGGGACAGTGATCAGCGGTTTTTCTAACGGCAAACTGGTGGCATTGGCACGTGCGGATGGCAGTTTGGTGTGGGAACAAGAATTAGCTTCGCCTAAAGGACATTCAGACTTACAGCGCATGGTGGATATCAGTGCCGATCCGGTGATCTTTGGTGATCATGTTTATGCGGTCAGTTATCAGGGTCGATTGGCCTCGCTAGATGCCAAAAGTGGCCAGCTGAATTGGGAGCGTGACTTATCTTCTTTTTCAGGGCTAACAGTTGATAAACAGACTGTGATGATCAGTGATACCGAAGGCGTGATCTGGGCTTTATCTCGCAGTACCGGTGATGTTGTTTGGAAAAATGTGGCTTTAAAAGGTCGGCGTTTAACCAAACCCACTATTTTTGCAGGCCAGCTCTATGTGGCTGATGAAACCGGTTATCTCTTTGAATTATCTTTAGCTGATGGCCGAGTATTAAGCCATTTTAAAGTAGATAGCCAAGGTATAGAGGCGGCTCCTGTAGCCAAGGAAAACCACTTATATGTATTAGGCCAGGGTGGCGTATTGATGGTGTTACAAAAAATATCATGAGCCCTGTATCAACACCGGTATTAACCATTATAGGCCGCCCCAATGTGGGTAAATCAACGCTGTTTAATCAGCTTACCAAACGGCGAGATGCTTTGGTTGTCGATATGCCGGGGGTGACCCGGGATAGACAATATGGCCATGGTCTTTGGGATGAAAAACCATTTATTGTCATCGATACTGCGGGTTTAACCCAAGCCGAAAGCGACTTAGATGCACTCAGCACCGAGCAAGCATGGCAGGCTGTCAGTGAGGCCGATAGAGTGCTATTTATGCTCGATGCCAAGGCAGGCCTGATGCCCGATGATATTGAAATTGCCCACCGCTTGCGTCGCATGGATAAAACTGTCTATGTGGTGGTTAATAAAGTCGATGGCCTCAACAATGATACCTCGACCATCGATTTTTATGCTTTAGGCTTGGGCGAACCCATTCCGGTTGCAGCCAGCCAGGGCCGTGGTGTGGGCCAGCTGTTATCAGGGATTTTAGCCGATTTTGCTGTGCCGCCAGTGGCCTCTACCGATGCCGTGGTCGAGAAGAATAAGCCGATATTGGTGGCCGTGGTGGGCCGTCCCAATGTGGGTAAATCGACGCTTATCAATAGCATTTTAGGCGAAAACCGTGTGGTGGTTTCTGAAATACCCGGTACCACCCGAGATAGTATTTTTATTCCTTTTCAACATGAAAATCGTGATTTCACCTTGATTGATACCGCGGGTGTTCGCCGCAAAGCTAAGATTGCTGATACCGTTGAAAAGTTCTCAGTGGTCAAAACCTTACAAGCCATTGAAATCGCTCAAGTGGTGGTCTTCGTATTAGATGGTTCAGCAGGGATCGGTGAGCAAGATTTATCTCTATTAGGCTTTGTACTAGAAAGTGGCCGTTCTTTGGTATTGGCTTTTAATAAATGTGATCTATTAACCACGATTGAACGGGATGCTTTAAAAAGTACTTTGAGTTATCGCCTTAATTTTCTGCAATTTGCCAAAGTGCATTATATTTCGGCGCTGAAAGATTTTGGCATAGGTGCCGTATTTCGTTCTATTGTCCGTGCTTACGATGCGGCCACCCGCAGTATACCGACTTCCCAGCTAACCCGGCTGTTGGCCGACTGTGTGACTCAGCATGCACCTCCTTTGGTCAATGGCCGGCGTATCAAGCTTCGCTATGCCCATATGGGTGGCCACAATCCCCCGTTGATTATCATTCATGGCAATCAAACTGAGCATATCCCTGAAAGTTATCGCCGCTTTCTCTGCAATGCGCTTCGAGATGCTTTAAAATTAGAAGGCACGCCTATTAGAATTGACTTCAAAACAGGAGAAAATCCTTTTGCTGGCCGCAAGAACACCCTGACACCCCGCCAAGAGTACTCGCGTAAGCGCTTGAAAGACTTTCATAAAAAGAAAGAACGCAAACGTTAGGCAAGACTTGAGCTTTTGGCTGAGCTTAAAATCAGCCAAAAGACATTGTACATCACTGCTATTTGCCTCATAATGCCCAGACTTCCCACTGAGAGTGGGTTAGGTTGTTTACTGTTTTTGTTAAAGGCTACCAGCTTAAAACAAACATGACAAGAGTACTCTGCCCCAAGGGGTAGTGGCGGGCGTTGGGCTTATTATAGGGGGGCACCATGGCACACACTTCTTCTCGAGCAACCACACTGGGGTGTGGCGCAATTCTTATTTGGTCTTTCTATGCCCTTTTGGCATCCAGCCTTATCAATCTGCCATCTTTTGAAGTATTGGTGGTTATCTTTAGCGTCGGCTTTCTCAGTTTGCTAGGACCGATGATCATTCAAAGGCGCTGGCCTGCTGTCAAACAGCCCTTGTGGTTATGGGTTCTCGGTGTGCTGGGCATTTGTGGCACCGATATGGCCTATATCAGTGCTGTGCATTATGCCCCACCGGCTCATGTCGATTTTATAGATTTCTTATGGCCTTTCTTTGTTATTTTATGCGTTGGTTTTTTACCACGAGAAAAACTGACTGTTAAGCCCATTATTGCGGGCATTTTAGGGGTTGTGGGTCTCTATGTTTTGCTAACCGATGGCCAAGGCTTAGAAGGTTTTGAGTGGAGCTATTGGCCGGGTTATCTGTTGGCTTTGTGTGCAGCACTTATTTGGGGAGCCTACAGTCTTTTATCACGGCATTACGGCAATGTTTCTAAAGAAATGATCGGCATGTATTGTGGCATTGGTGCGGTAATTTCTTTGTTTGCTCACTGCCAATTTGAAGAATTTGTCATGCCAACTTTGGCTGAAGTATTGGCGTCTTTGCTTTGGGGAGTGATGGCTCGCGGTGCTTATCTTTTGTGGAATACGGGGCTTAAAGACGGCAATTTAAAGCTTTTAAGTATTTTAACCTATTTCACGCCCATTGTTTCGATGACCGCTTTGGTCTGGTTTGGAGTGCAGCCTTTAACGCCGGCTTTAATTTATTCTTGCTTACTGGTAGCAACCGGAGTGGTGATCAACAGCATCAATACTCGCCGCTTAACCCAGAAAGTGTTGGCCGCATTTATCAGCTTACAAGCGGTTTGGACACGGACTTTTAGCCGCGGTTTGCTGGCGGATTAAAGCGGCTCGACAGAGGCTCGACAGACAAAAAATACCATAATCTCCTAGGCCGAGATCGGCCTGGTCATTATATCAAAATAAATTGCCAGGGTTGTCATGACGAGAGAAGCAAGGGATCTCGATGGACCTATTTCATATTCTGAACTTTCCCTTAAAATTATATAAAAAAACGTGGTGATTTTTTTAAAAACAAAGTTTGGACAATGGCCTCATGACGATGTCATTAAAAAATTTTCTTTAGAAGCTGACTGATTGTCTATTTTTAAAAAGGGTGAGAGAACCATCATAGGATCCCATATTATTGTCTTTTAGAGGGGATCTTCCTAAAGTAGAGGCGAGAGTTGCAGCTGGCTCTAATAAGGAAAACTTTGCAATGGCAGTTAAATTATCTGCTGAAGCAGTCTGAGCACTGGGAACAGGGGCTGGGGGGATCACAAGAATTTGAGATGCTTGACTGCGAGGTTGAAGTTGTGAAAAAGCATGTAATATCCGGGATCCTTCATTCATAGCTGTGCTAGATTTTTGTTTAGTATATTTTTGCATCGTAGATCTCCATTGATAAGAGTCCGTACTATAAATGAATTATGATTCACCATACAAGAAACAGTTACACGGGTTCTAATATTTTTCAGTGAATTTTCATTTATGATGCAAGAGAAATTACATGGGTTCTGATATCTTTTTAGAAGATGTGGTGATCTTTGAGTCTTCAGTCACCAAGCAATGGATTTCACCATCGTGAAGTTGAATACGCAATTTATCTTTATTTTTAAGCTCTTGGACGCTGCGGACAACCCGCTGAGATCCCTCGTGAAACACGATGGCATAGCCGCGTGTCAGCGTTGCCAGTGGATTTAAAGCTTCTAGAGTCCTGAGTGCTTGTCGATACTGTAATTGCTTGTATTGTAACATTTTGAGCCACGCATTGTTTAGCTGAGACAGGACTCTGGCCAGAGCTTGCTTCTGTAGGGCAATAGCCTGCATGGGGTGGCGTAAGCGTTGGCTCGCCCAATCCAAATGTTGGGCTTTGGTTTGCAATAATTGTTGCATGCGCTTGGTCAAAAACAATTCAAAGCTTTTAAACCGATCTAAAAGTGCTGTTAAATTTGGGCTAACCATCTCTGCTGCCACGGAAGGTGTTGGCGCGCGCAGATCGGCCACCAAATCAGCAATGGTCAAGTCTGTTTCATGGCCCACACCTGAAACGATGGGGATCACACTGTCAAAAATGGCTTGTGCGAGTTTTTCTTCATTAAAAGGCCATAGATCTTCTAAAGAGCCACCTCCGCGAGCTAAAATAATCACCTCTGCTGTTTTGCCTAGGTTGACTTGCTGGACTGCTGTTATCATCTCAGCAGCAGCTTCAGTGCCTTGCACTTTAGTTGGGTAAATTGTCACGAGGATATGGGGAGCGCGTCTTTGTAAGACACTGAGAATATCGCGAATGGCAGCACCGGTGGGTGAGGTAATCACCGCAATTTCTGTTGGCCAAGCGGGCAGTGGTTTTTTCCATTTTTCTTGAAACATACCAAGACCGGCAAGTTTTCTAACCAGCTGTTCATAGGCTTGGCGCAATAGGCCGGCGCCGGCTTCAGTTATTTCAGTGACCAGCAGCTGGTAATCACCGCGATCTGGGTAGAGACTGACTTTTGCTTGAACCTGCACCTGTTGGCCATTTTGTAAGTTGCCACTCAAGCGCAAGCTATAGGGCCTAAAGCAAGCACAACGGACTTGTGCTTGGCTGTCTTTTAAAGAAAAATAAATATGGCCGGAGCTGGGCCGGGCTAGGTTAGAAATTTCTCCTAGAACCCAAACAGCCGGAAACTCGCCTTCGAGTAGTTTACGAGCTCTTTGGTTGAGCTCTGAAACGCTGATAATTTCATTTTTCATAACGAGATACTATGCCAGACTTTGATGCCGATAGCCATTTTATGAGTGAAGCTTTAAAGCTTGCCCAGCAGGCCGAAGCCGAGGGTGAAGTACCCATAGGTGCCGTGCTGGTTTATCAAGATCAGATGATTGCCACAGGTAGGAATCAGTGCATTGGTCTTTGCGATCCTTCAGCTCATGCTGAAATTCAAGCTTTACGAGCAGGCGCTGTGGCTTTGGGTAATTATCGGTTATTACAGACCACGCTTTATGTTACCCTCGAGCCTTGTTGTATGTGTGCTGGTGCCCTGGTGCATGCTCGAATTGGCCGTTTGGTCTTTGGCGCCTCTGATCCGAAAGCCGGAGCTTTGGGTTCGGTATTCAACATTTTAGAAGATAATCGTTTAAATCATCGAGTGAGTGTTCAAGGTGATGTGTTAGGCACAGAAAGCCGAATATTGCTGCAAAGTTTTTTTAAAAAAAGACGCGCTCATAAAAGTGGCGAAAATCAAAATATCTATAGTCCCGATCAACTCTAGAGCTTGTTAGATTCTTGCTTTTGATAAGTTTTATCCAGCAAGCATCGCAAATTTTGATTCTAATGGAACTTCACAGCTGCACGTTTTGACATTGAGTCACCAGTCTGGCAAACTTGCCGATGTGGCTCAATCCATAATTTTATTAAAGGTGCATCTATGCTGTTATCGGAATTAAAAAAAATTTTCCTGACGGATCTTTAGAAGAACTAGAAGCCGCCCTGATTAGCCATCGAGCCTTGCTGTTTCAGAAAGATGAGCAGGGCCAAACGCCTTTGCATTGGGCGGCTGCCAAAGATAGGGCCAGCGTTCGTCTGCTATTGAGTTTGGGGGCGCTTCATTTCAAGGATCAGCAAGGAAAAACACCTATCGATATAGCGGCAACTCCAGAGATTGAGAAAATTCTGCTGCTTTTTTTGTGTCCCATTGTAGAGCTTAAACATCCATTTTTGTTCAGTATCGAAAAACACGGAAAAATTTCTTATTTATTAGGAACTCAGCATAATCTATCTTTAGAAGGACTGCCTCAACCTTGTCTTGAGCTATTGAAAAGCGCAAAAACCATCGTTACTGAATTTTCTTTACATCGATTGACCATCGAAAAAGCCCTAGAATTTTTTCCATTGAGCAAACCGGCTTCTTTAAATTTGTTATATCCATGGAGTAAACCGGCTTCTTTAAATTGGTTAGAAGATTTGCCTGATCCTATTCGCGATTATATTGATTTAGCTGTCGACCGAGTGACTGCTTCATTTGGGTTAAAAGGTTTGGCGGCGCATTTAACGCCTGGCGCAGTTTCTATACTTTTAAGTTGGCGGGGAAATTATGGAGGGATGGACGATGGTTTGCTGCATTCATTTCCCATGTCTCAAAGATTTAGTTTAGATAACCCCAGTGGTGATCTTGAGTACGGTTTAGTCTGGCCTGAGAAAGAATGGGGGACCCTATTGCAAGGGACCGTCTATGAGCTAATATCCAAAGTCATGAGAGATTTAGATTTACCTTTTATACTTAATCCCCAATATCAACCCGGAAATTTAAAAGGCATTGAATTGTTTTCGGGTACGCCTATGGCTATGCTTAATTCACCATCAAATAAAGCACGAAATATCAATTGGTTGCCGGATATTATGCATTATCATTTAACTCAAAAAAGCCCGGCCCTGTTTGTATGGGGGGCCTATCACTTAGTGGGTCCCACTGGCCAGTTGCAACTTTTAGCAAATGAAGGCTGTAAAATTAAGCGCATCGATGCTTTGGGACAGGGGCATGAATTTCCTTTAGAGCCGATAGCGCCTGCTTTGGTTTCAAAACCTTGGATCACTCCTGGATATGACAAATTTAAACAGGAGAAAGAAGGAAAAATTGCTCAACATAAAGTGGAGGTGGATAACCCAGCTCATGGCAGTCCTGAGGCGCTCGCTAAGCCTGCTGCCAGAAAAATACCCAGTAAACTTTAGCGAGATTAAGACCATTTATCTTTAGATTTATGATGGCGTCTTAAGGCTCCATCTTGGTTATTTAGGATTTATTAGTTACATAGCTTTTATTTCCCGGCGCTGCTGGCTACCCACCCCTTAATATAAGATAACTATTTGATTATAATATAAAATTTCAAATAGTTATTTGTATGAACTCTTCGCTTTTTCAAATGACAGCACCCAGGGGCAGGTTATACCGGACACTTATAAGATTGCTATAAGTGTCCGGTATAACCTATTTACTTCCGAATATCGGACGACTATAGATGGCCTATAAGTGTCCAGTATAATCTGTTAATTTCTAAATACCGGACAATTATAATATGGTTATAAGTGTCCGGTAATTTGGAATGTCTATTATGATTATTGGTAGAAAAGCTGAAATACAAAGACTCAACAAGGTCTTTTCTTCGAAAGAAGCTGAATTGGTTGTTTTATATGGAAGAAGGCGTATTGGTAAAACTTTTTTAATTCGGCAATTTTTTGCTGAAAAAAAGTGTATATTTTTTCAGTCAAATGGTTTACAAAAAGGATCTCTTAAAAAACAGTTACTTCATTTTTCAGAATCTCTCTCTGAAATCTTTACAAAAGGTGTTGCCATCAAGCCTCCAAGTTCATGGGGAGAAGCCTTTAGCACTTTATCTCAATTTATTGAACAATCTACCGAGAAGAAAACTAAACAAAAATTTGTTATATTTTTAGATGAACTTCCATGGATGGCGACAAAACGCTCAGGCTTATTAGAAGCATTGGATTACTATTGGAACCGGTACTGGTCCACAAGCTCCAATATTGTTGTTATTGTGTGCGGATCGAGTGCTTCTTGGCTCATTAAAAATATTATCTACAATAAAGGAGGATTGCACAATCGTTGCACCTGTGAAATAAAATTAGATCCTTTCAATTTATCTGAAACCAATGCCTATCTTAAAAGCAGGGGGATCAATCTGAAAAAGAATTATGTGCTTGATATTTATATGGCCCTCGGAGGTATACCTTATTATTTGAAATATGTGGAACCTGGGTTAACTGCGGCAGAAAATATTCAACACATACATTTTGATAAAAAAGCCCCATTAAAAGATGAATTTAGAAAAATATTTACTTCACTTTTTACGGAAGCCGAAATTTATATACAATTAATTAAATTGATTGCAAAAGAGAAGCATGGGATAAGTCGAGCAGAACTCGAATCTTCTTCCCAACTGTCTCGCGGTGGCGGGAGGTTGACTGAATGCCTAGATCAATTGATTCAAACCAACTTTATTGAAAGTTATGTGCCTTGGAATAAAGAGAGGGGTGAGTTTTATAAAATTATCGACGAATTTAGTCTATTTTATATTTATTGGTTATCGTCCATTACCACCAAAAGCCATTCTCCAGATTATTGGTTAAAGCAGGTGAATAAACCAATTTATCATGTTTGGGCAGGGTACGCTTTCGAAGCCGTGTGCCACAAGCATATTGCTCAGGTTCTGGTAGCTTTGAATATCAAAACAGCTGAAAATATATCAGCTTGGAAATTAACGACTCGAAGCAAGGGGGAAGAGGGCGCACAAATCGATTTATTGATCGATCGATCTGATGACGCAATTAACGTATGTGAAATTAAATATACAGATAGTCCCTTTGTGACCGATAAATCTTATGCTGAAAAATTAAAGAAAAAGATTGACATATTTAAAAAAACCACCAAGACCAATAAACAAATATTTTTGACTATGATTTCGGCCCATGGGCTTAAAGCAACTATATATTCCGAGGATATGGTGAGCGGGCTTGTTACCTTAGAGGATTTATTCTTGCAAGACAACTCATAGATCCGTGAGTTGCTAGACAGCTCTCATATCCTAGCCGTCCGGCCAAAACATCTGATCTGAGACGGATTTGCAATGGTTTTTGCCTCTGGATTGCAATGTCCTGCCGAATTTGTGCAATGGGTTAGCCGCTTACGGCACCTTAAATTCGTCCTCGCTAACGCTGCGGGCGCACAAAGGGATCCGCCTTCCGCGTCACCCATTGCTCTACTTCCCGCTGTACCCATGATTTGAAGCCGGGTTATCCATGGGTAGGGAAGGTTTTAGATGCATCGTGCCCACTAGCTCTTGTGATATTTTGACACTTTTGGATCTAGAGCAGCTATAAGTGGATATTGCTTTAGCAATGCCCATAAGGAGCTTTTTATATGGAGCTTGAATTCCTGGAAAGCATCTGGATGCAGCCTATCTAAAGTATGATAAATCCTAGATGAAATTCCATTATCGGGATTAAATATGCTGTCAGGAAGAACAATAATTTCCAAGTTAGAAAACTGTTGATGCAGAGCAGGCTTGGCTCTCGCCTTCAACACATATTCAGAGAATTTATCTTTATTGGTAAAGCCTTTAAAATGTAAGGGATGACAGACAGCATCCACCAAAGCATAGGGTATTTCGATGGTCTGAAAACCACCCAAAGGGCTATAGAGCCGCTGGTAGAAATAGTCTATTTTTCTCAGGAATTCTGAAGCCAGTTCTCCCTGAACATCCCACTTCATGCAGCTGAAGAGCTGAGAAATTAATTCTTTGAAACTTTTATTCTCATTGTTGTGGCTTTCCAAGTAATAATACAGTGAGCAAGCTCCCTTGCGAGCACCATTGCCAAATAAAGAAGCATTACACCAGTCTCCCTCTTTCATTACAGAACTTTTATCGATTTGACTGTGTTGGAAACGGGCGAGATCAGGGGCTCGGGTGGGTATGAACCGATATTTAAAAAAAGCCTGAAAATAAGGGTTAAGACTTGGATCTTTGCCAATCAGGCTGGCCAGTTCTCGCAGTATCAACCGGAAAAACAAGATTGAATAACTACAACCGGTATACAGGGTTAATCGCAGATCTCGAATATCACCTACAGATTGGGCCAAGAGTTCTCTTTTCTCTAAATCTTCCAGGGGCAGATAGGCTCTGGCTTGTGGCACACTTTGAAGCATCTCTTCTGAGGTTTTACCCTGTATCGATAAAGCAGTTTGCGTCTGAGTGAGTAGATTTAAAGTATTGAAGGGAGATAGTTGTGCCCTTTTTGACAAGGGAAACAGTCGCAAAAAAGTGACCGCCTGATGAGTTGTTTGTTGGGGTCTGGGAGCGAGTTGAACCAAAACTTGTTCTAATCGCGCTGCAGCTTTATTTTCTGCCTGAGCGTTCAATGCATCTCTTATGTTGGAAAACTCAAGCCGTGTTGCCAATGCCTGAGGAGATTCTTGCATTAAGGGGTTTGAGAATTGAGGATCAGCTCCAAATTTTAATAATAATCGGATCATGGCCAGATCATCAGCAAGAATAGCTAAATGTAGGGCTGTATATCCTTGAGTATTATAGGCATTTACTTGTGCCCCTTGGGATATGAGACGCTCACTGGTCGCTAAGAGACCTTCTCGAACAGCTATCAATAGGGGCGTATTTCCCCATTGATCCTTTGCGTCTAGAGATAAGCCTTGAGCAATAAAATAATTGATAAGCTGAGGGTGCCCTATTTTAGAGGCCCAGTGCAGGGCGTTGCGATTTTTATGGTCAACTGCTTTGATATCAGCGTCGGCGCTCAATAAAAATTGAATAATATCATACTGACCCATGGCAACGGCTAACAAAAAGATAGTAAAACCATTTTGGTCTTTTTGTTGCAGATCAGGCGGTATGCTGTGAAATAGTAATTGAAAAATAAGTTTATAACCTCGCAACAATGACACTTTTAAAGCATCATGGCCAGCTCGATTTTTGATAGATAAATCAAAAGATGATTTATCTTGCAGTTTGTCTCGATATTTTAATAATGCTGCTACGCAAGCTAAAGCATAATCAGGTTCTTCGCCTTCTATGGCTGTTATCAGTGCCGTTGCGCCTTGATATTTTTCTGGAAACTCACTGTCCTCACGAATTTGGATCTGCCTATTGAAATTCCAATCCCCATGCGAGAGCAGATACGTTAAGGTTTCAAGCTTGTCGCTAAAAACTGCAAGCATGACGAGATCAATACCATCTTTCGAGCAATCATGCAGCTCAATGTCCGGATCTGCATTTAAAAGCAGCATAAAGCTTTGATAATCAACTGCTGCCGCTATCATGAGAGGCGTCATACCCTCTTTATCTTTAGCCTTTAAATCAAAAGGATAAGTCTTTGCATAAGACAAAGCCAAGCGCAACAACTCACTATTTTTAGAGCCCGCAATGCAATGCAGTAAGGTTTTTCCTTCGGAATCTACAGCATTGACATTTAATCCCAATTGTTGACCATGCAGGAACAGCAATTTAAAAATGTCAATGGCAGCTGGGAGTTCTAGCCATTCCTCAAAATGGGATGGCCGTTCTTTTGCAGAATTGATGTTTAAGCCAAATTTGTGTCCCAGGGGAAGCAAAATCTGAAGAAACTCCCCATTATCCTGCAAGGATAAAACGCTGCACCCATAATGATTAGTCGCATTGATGTCCAACTCATGGGCTTCAATCGTTTCGAGAAATTTCTTTAAAGTTTGAGGATTAAAAAATGGTGTAGTTTCATTTGAGTCCATAGCTTTGCAGTTTCTGATGGCAAGCAATCGATGTAAGAAGGTTCTATTATCGGGTTTAAATCTATGTTTTAAATCCAGCTTTATTTCTAGGCGCATCCTTGTTAAAACGTCGATTGCTGCAGTGTTGTCTTGTTGAAAGGCAGCTTCTAAAGGGGGGGCGAGCCCTAGATCTGGCTCCATATTGACGTCAAAACCCAAGGGAACAGCGTATTGCAAAAAAGCTTCTAAAATATCGGGCTTAACACGGAGGATTGCTGAGTGCAACATCTTCCGGATTTTGGTGTCAATAAAAGATTCTTGCAAAATTCTTTTGAGTGAATCTTTTTGGTTGGTTAACAAGGCCGATTCAATATCCTGGTAAATTTTAGCAGTATTAGCAGTATTAGCAGTATTAGCAGTATTAGCAGTATTAGCAGTATTAGCAGTATTAGCAGTATTAGCAGTATTAGCAGTATTAGCAGTATTAGCAGTATTAGCAGTATTAGCAGTATTAGCAGTTTCGCTAGGGTTCAATGGAGTATTGGTTAAAGGCATAATTTTTCCTGGTTTTCAAAACGATATTTAAAATTTTTAAAGTGAGCATAGGGGAAGCTATTATGAGCCCTTAGAAAAGACAGTTCAATAGCTGTAAGATTGAGCTTTTTAAGCACAGCTAACATTTTGACATTTAGTTTCCCATATGACAAACTTGGCGATGTTTCTCAATCAATCATTTTTAAAAGTGCATCTATGCGGTTAGCGGATTGGAAGAAAATTTTCTTAACTAGATCTGTAGAGGAGTTGGAAGCCGCCCTGTGCAATTGAACCACTTCCTCAGAAATCAATACCTTGCCTGCTGATAACCCGCGTTATTTTGCAAATGATCTCGATTAAAGATAAGCTATTCCCTGCTATTATGTTTAAATATCATCAAACTTCAAACCTTTGGTCTTTTTGAGAGAGTCAAACATGCAAAATGCTTTAGAGGTAGCTCGTCGACATTTATTAGAGCCGGGCGGCTTAAACGAAAGTTCTATAGAGCGCGTGCTCGGCAGCATGCTAAATAGTCACATCGATAACGCAGATTTATACTTTCAAAGTATTCGTCATGAAGCTTGGATTTTAGAAGATGGCATTATCAAAGAAGGCGATTATGCTTCAAGAGCCGGAGTGGGCTTAAGGGCCTTATGCGGTGAAAAAACTGGCTTTGCTTATTCCGACGATTTAAGCTTACTTGCTTTAGAAGAAGCCTCCATTGCAGCGCGCAGCATTGCTATTCAGGGCGGTGGTCAAATAGCGATGCAGCCGTGGCGGCCTGCTACCCCGGTGATTGCTCGTTATGCTGCTGATAACCCTTTGTTATCTTTAGGTAACAGTGAAAAAATAGCTTTGATGCATCAAGTAGAACAGCTGGCCCGTAAGCTGGATCCCCGTATTCAACAAGTGATCGTCTCTTTAGGCGGCAATTTTGAAGTCGTGATGGTCGTTGCCAGTGACGGCACAATGAGCGCAGACGTTAGGCCTTTAGTACGCTTAAGTGTGACGGTGATTGTTGAGGATAAAGGCCGGCGTGAACAGGGTAATTGCAGTGGTGGTGGCCGCGGTAATTATCAGATGTTTTTAAAAGATGATACCGCTTTGGCTTATGCCGCAGAAGCTGTGCGCCAAGCTTTGATAAATTTAGAATCAGTGCCAGCCCCTGCTGGGACGATGCCTGTGGTGCTCGGGCCCGGTTGGCCGGGGATTTTATTGCATGAAGCCGTCGGCCATGGTTTAGAGGGTGATTTTAATCGTCGTGGCAGTTCAGCTTTTTCAGGCAGATTGGGTGAACGGGTGGCAACACCTCTGTGTACGGTGGTAGATGATGGAACTTTAATGGGTAGGCGTGGTTCTTTGACTGTAGATGACGAAGGCACGCCTTCTCAATGCACCGTGCTGATTGAAAATGGAATTTTAAAAGGTTATTTGCAAGATAAATTAAATGCTCGGCTGATGAATATGGCTCCTACTGGCAATGGTCGGCGCGAATCTTATGCGCATTTGCCTTTGCCACGGATGACCAACACCTATATGCTGGCCGGCCCTCATGAGAAAGAAGATATTATTGCCTCGGTCGAAAAGGGCCTTTATGCAGTCAGTTTTGGTGGCGGCCAGGTAGATATCACTTCGGGTAAATTTGTTTTCAGTGCCAGTGAAGCTTATTTAATTGAAAATGGCAAAATTACCCGTCCGGTGAAAGGTGCGACTTTAATTGGCAATGGCCCTGAGGTATTAACCAAAGTAAGTATGGTCGGCAATGATTTGGCCTTAGATCGAGGCATCGGTGTGTGCGGCAAAGAAGGTCAAAGCGTACCGGTTGGTGTCGGCCAGCCTACTTTGCGTATCGATGCTTTAACGGTTGGTGGTACTCAAGCTTAAAGTAAGCTTGAAGGGTTATACTCCTTCTAGTTTGGTTTTAGGCTAGGAGCTAAGGACCGCGAGCTTTAGGAGTGTGGCATTGCCACAATCCGTCAGTTAAGCCCTCATAAAAGCAAGGTAGGACGAGAATAAATGGCCCAAGGAGTTACCTTGTTGTGTAATGAGGATTGCGAGGTTCCGCAAGCAACAACGCATAAAATCTAAATAGAAGGAGTATATGGGTATGAAAAATATCGACATGAACATCGACAACTTAAAAAACTTAACCAGCGATATTTTACAAGAAGCCAAGCGGCTAGGCGCTACAGCCTGTGAAGCAGGTATTAGTTCGGCTACCGGTTTATCGGTGACGGTTAGGCTGGGGGAAATTGATACTTTAGAGTTTCACAAAGACAAAGGTTTAGAGTTAACACTTTATAAAGATAAGCGTAAAGGTTCCATATCTTGTTCTGATTTCAGTTGGGATGCGATTAAAGACGCCATTCAAGCGGCGGCTGATATTGCCGAATATACCCAAGAAGATAGCTGCAGTGGCCTTGCTGACCAAACTGAACTTGCTCAAGATATTCCAGATTGTGATCTCCATCATCCTTGGGATATGAGTGCTGTAGGGGCCATTCAATTGGCCAAAAGCTGTGAAGCTGCGGCCTTGGGTTTTGATAAACGTATTACCAATTCAGAAGGTGCCAGTCTCAGCACCCACAGTCGCTTATATGTCTATGGGACCAGCCATGGTTTTTTAGCAGGTTATGCTTCTACCCGGCATTCCCTGTCTTGTAGTGTTATTGGGCAAGATGGACAAGTCATGCAACGGGATCACGATTACACGACAGCGCGTCATGCCACTGAATTATTTACTCCGGAATTTGTTGGCAAAAGTGCTGCTGAAAAAACCATCAAACGTTTAAATCCACAGCAGTTAAAAACAGCTTCAGTGCCGGTTATCTTTACCCCGAATACGGCTCGAGGACTTTTAGGACATTTTATCTCTGCTATTTCAGGCGGTAGTCTGTATCGAAAATCTTCGTTTTTACTAGATACTTTGGGTAAAGCTGTTTTCCCCACATTTATGGAATTACATGAAAAGCCTTTTATTAAAAAAGGCTTGGGTTCAGCACCTTTTGATGGTGAAGGCGTAGCACCTCGTGAGCGAGCTTTGGTGTCTCAAGGTATTTTGCAAAGTTATGTGTTAAGCAGTTATTCAGCGCGCAAGCTCGGTATGAAAACCACCGGCAATCAAGGTGGGGTACACAATCTTATCGTTCAGGATACCGGCTTAAGTTTTGCAGCCTTGCTGCAAAAAATGCAAACCGGCTTATTGGTAACCGAGCTGATGGGGCCTGGGGTGAATTTGGTGACCGGCGATTATTCTCGAGGTGCAACTGGTTTTTGGGTTGAGAACGGTGTGATCCAATATCCGGTTGCAGAAATCACCATTGCTGGAAATTTAAAAGATATGTTTCAAAATATCGTCGATATTGGTAATGATATCGATAAGCGCGGCAATATCTTAACCGGCTCTATTTTATTAGAAGCAATGATGGTGGCGGGGCTATAAGCAATTGATGGCAAAAGATAATTCCAATGAATATGTGATCTTAGACTTTGAAACCACTGGTTTGTCTCCAACTTATGCCCGAGTGATAGAAGTGGCTGCCGTCATTGTCAAAGACAACCAAGTGATCGACACCCTATCACAACTGATGCATCCAGGATGTTTTATACCTTCTTTTATTACCGGCATTACGGGCATTACCAATGCCATGGTTAAAGGGAAACCAAGCCCAGAAAACTTTATGCCCACTTTACACCAATTTATTGGCAGCCGGCCCATATTGGCACACAGTGCATCTTTTGATAAGAAATTTTTACTCTCCGAGATGGATAACATCGGTAAAACAATCGAAAATTCTTTCTTGTGCACGCTGAAGTTGGCAAGAAGATTGATTTCAGCGCCCAATTATAAACTTACTACCCTCAGATCCCATTTAAATCTCAAGATTTCTAAAGGGCATCAAGCACATCGTGCACTCGATGATGTGATGGTAACCTTACAACTCTGGTTGTATATCAAAAATCATATTTCAAAACTTATAGACAGTGAGCCAGATTTTGATTTTCTTGCAAAGATTGAAAATTACCCTAAAAATAAAATTAAAAAATTATTTGAGCAGTTTGCCTGATGAAGGACTTTCTGAAAACAATTATTCCATTGCTTTTTTTATCCTAGGCCCTCAGGCTTTCAATGGCTTTGCTTCGGTTGATGCTCGCTTATAAGCTTGGCCTAGAAATGCCCGCCGTTGGAGCTGAACTTGATTCTGGGTTTGAGATCCTAGTCGTATTGGTATTTCCAGATTCGCTTGCAAAACTGGTTGTTGATCCCTGAGTGTTAAAGGCTGTTAATATCGGTGGTGTATGAGTTGCAGCTTTTGGGTGACGCCTGATAGCCTTGAAAACCTCAATGCTTAGCTTCGGGGGTAACATGGTTCCGAAATCAACCATCTCTTGTCGGCTAATTGCTGAGAAAGTTGTGGTAAAGTTTAATTTAGAAATTCCGCAATTTTCTAAGTGTCTAAGGTGCTCGCGCAACACCCGTCTTAAGTTTTCCCATTTGGTAGGCATTAAATAAAGGGTTCTTTAGACTCTTGTGTGGGTAAACCAGTAATCAAACCTGGTCAAGATTCTGCGCGCAAGTTTTTTGACGGCTGGTATTTTTGGGCGACATGCTCTCGCTTAAAACCTATAATTACAGTAGTTAAAATGATAAAGAGACATCTGGTGTGGGAGCGAAGCGGACGCAGGACGGCCGAGGGCGGTGCAGGCAGAGCCTGACGCCGCATATTTGTGCCGAAGCCGAAGGCGCGCGGGGGAGACTTGGATGTCCCACCGCGCATGCTGAGGATCGGCACACACTTGCAACCCATAAGGAGAGCAAGGAAGCTCGATATTCGAAAACTCTTTATCCACATTCATCCCTAGCCCCTTTTATTTCTTTAACCTTCATTGGTATTTTTCTTTATTTGTACAGTTTATGGATAATCTTGATAGTGTGGCGGACCTGGCTTTAAGAGACCAGGACTTTACACTTAAGTAAATACGTGCAAATACCCTGTAAATATCGACATTTATATTGACAAATATATATTGTGACAATATAGTGGCCTCATAATAAATACTTATGAGGATAACTTATGTTAGGGTTTATATCGATTGCCTACATTCTGGCTGTTTCATTTCTATGAAGATTTGTAGTGTACCTTCCGTTTTTTTATCACTGTCACCGCTTAGAGCCTGGGAACGCTATTCTATTAGGGCGAAAGATAGTTTCCGCGTAGTATCACGCTTATTTAAGCTTTTATGCGTGGCATTTTTAGGTTGTTAAGTAAGTATTGAGGAATTAATTATGTTTAAAATTATGCTTAAGTGGGCAGGTATTATCACTGGTATGGCGGCTGTCGTTGGAACAGTCGGTTTGATCGCAGGTGTTGTACCAAAAAATATTTTTTTTTCAGGTACAAGCAATACATTAAAAGACACAACGGCTCAAAAAATAAAAATAGAGAATGCTAAAGAAAAGTTTGAATTAGCCCAAGCGCTCTTGTCAGACTCGTCAGAAGATGATCAAGAAAAAATCGGCATCACAATGGCATTTGATTTTTTATTGGAAGCAGCAAAGTTAGGCCATGCGCGTGCATTGGGCACTCTAGAGCGTATGGGTGGAGAAATGAGCGCTGAAAAGAAAATGGGATTAAGCGCATTATACAGATCTTTTAATGATAATAAAAAAGCGGATTATTGGCTCGCTAAAGCTCAGCAAGTAGAAGGATTTAAATTTCGTATATAATATAATAGGTAGTTAAATAGTATGAAAGATTTATATAATATTCTTGGAATAAAACCAGACGCATCTCAACAAACGATAAAAAAAGCATTTAGAAAGTTAGCAATAGACTTGCATCCCGATAAGGGCGGTGATGAGGAAAAGATGAGCTTACTTAATGAGGCTTATCAGACCTTGATCAATCCCGAGAAAAGACGCGCCTTTAATTCCGCTTGGGAAGCCTATCAAGGATCTGATCTTGATCAAAAATCTGAGTTTGAACCGGATGGCCACCTCAAAGCAGGTACTGCAGCTCCTTATTCACAATCATTTAGGAAACAACATCAAGCATTAATAAAGCAATATGAATCAAAACCTTTGATGAAAAAGGACCTAGATCACCCTGCTCAAGCCTTTGAGTCAGGTATTTATTCTATTGAAGAAATAGGCACCGGCAGGATACAGTATCACGATATTTATGCTTTTATTCAGGCTATAACAGCGCTTGGCGCGGAAGATGACTCACCACTCTCCAGGGAAGCCTTAACACCCGTTAGTACTCTAAGAGTATTTATGGACTTTTTATCTGGTAGTTATTATGGGGCTAAATTAATATCCTTAAAACAGCATTTAGCTTCGGAGATCAGAGGGATCGCATCTAAGGCTTTACGAAAACCCGAATTATTACTATATGAAGGTATTTTTGAAATAGTTTTAATGACCGAAAAAACGCCGGATGAACGGAGCAGTTTAATATTTTCTATTAAAAAAATAACCGACTATGCAAAAAATTTAGATGATTCTTTATTGGGAAAAATTATTCCTTTATTTTATAATAAATTCTTCCGAAACCTTTATGCCTACGCTATGCATTTACATTGGAATGCAAGCGAAGACGTTTTTGAGTCAAATAACTTAGATCTATTTGATGGTCGCCAGGAAGCAAAAGAGCTTCTTGAAGTACTCAGAGATCGGTTGGCCAACAGTGATCGCAATGAAAACTTATCGAAGTTAATTCGGTACATAAAATTAATTTTCAACTTTGAAAAAGACAAGCACGAGATCGGGAAGTTAAAAACAGCTGAGGAATATAGAGAGGGTGCCTTTCACTTATTGGATTGGCTACCCGTTTTTATTGACCACGGTAACAAGAATATTATTGCCAATATATTTTTACAAATTGGAATACGATTCCAGCAGGCATCAAGGATCGGAGTTCACCAGGCTCTTAAAATGGCCGATGAACGACTAGCATTTAAATTATATTTAACTGCTGCAGAGATTGGCCATCATACCAGCCCAGACCTTGGGATATATGCCAACACTCAAGCAATAAAATATATTTCGGTCTTTGAGTTTCAAGACGAAATGCTGAGCGAAGTCTTACCCGCTTTAAAAAAGCGCACCTTAATTAGCGTAGACGTGTTTCCTTTTTTTGACAATAATCAATCAAATACTGCCTTTTTAAGGAATGAAAATAAAACCCTACATTTAATGCGCAAGTTACTTAATGCAATGGTTACTGCCTATGAGTACAATAAAACCCATTCAGAAGCTATTTCAGTCGAGCATTCTGCAGTAACGATTTTATATCAGGTCTATGAAGCCTGTTTAAAGAATTGGTATAAGGAAGAATTTGATCCCGCTGTTGAAAAAAAGTTCCGTCTGGATTTGATGGGCGAGTTGTTGCATGAGAATGGCTGGACTCCTTCTGATGTTGAAGAACGGGTTGATTTTCCCTGGATCATGGTTGATCGGGATGAAGCCGGCTGGATCAGACCCATTGATGCCTTGCCTTATGCCGAAGAGGAAGAATGTAGTACTTACAGAACAATTAATGGCATGGAGATCAATAATTCAACCGGTGAAATAAGGTTTTTCATGACCCCATGGACTGAAGATCGCGATGCTTTTGAAAGAGTGTTGACGCTATTTGATTTAGAGCAAATGTTAGAAAAAAATGTTTCAGGAGCTATTTTTAGCCTAGATCCTGCTGATCCTTATAAACCATTTCATCCCTATAACCTGATGCGCTTTTCCCCCTCTCAGCTTTTGGAGAGTGAGCTTTTAAATACCATGCTTTTAACCGATTATACGTTAAAATTTTTAACTACTAATCAAGAAGTTCAAGGACAGCATCCTTTTGATCAGCGTCCTGTTGCTTCAATGATCAAACATTTGCCAGATTATTTAACTAGATTTATCAAGGAGTTTCATAAAGAACAACATGCTGGAGCAATGCATCGTTTTTGGATTGAAGCGGAAGAGATTGACGTTGCCTTCTCAGATGAAGGTATAGACAATAAAAATCTAACTAGGGTTGGTGTTGAAGATTTAAAAATGGTTGTAAAAAAGCATCGAATGGAACGTGACATCCACGGCGAGCTGAAAGATGTAGGTAATGAAGACGAAGGTTGGCCTATTTACGTTTTAAGTCGGGAAGAATGGCGTGAATTAGAACGGGGAGCTAGGGTCATAAATGGGAACGCTTTGATTTTTATTTATGCAGAGTTTAAAGTGTATTTCTGGGAAAACAACGAACTTTTAAAGGCCCATGTCGCACCGCAAGATTATCGTGAAACACTTATTTACTTATTTAAAGAGCCAAGAAACGGATCTGGAAAAGTAGATGAAAATTCAGAAAATTCCCGATTACGGTATCGTGCGACCAAAGAAATGGCGCATCAGGCAGGGTTGTCGCATCGTTATTCCCCGGAATTTATTTTTGCGCACGAATTTACGACGCACTATAATGAGCTTGCACAGTATTTGCCAGAATTTGCGCGTTTAAAAGAGCTTAGCAAAATATCCTCTTTGATTCGAGTTATGAATGGTATACGTAGTTCCAATAAAGAATCTATAGAGGCGCTGGATTATATATTAAGTGCTTCGTCGAGTTCTTCGTCAAGCTCTTCATCAAGTGCTGCACCGCCTGCGACAAATACCTATACACGGCTTCGTCAGGCTTATATAAGTATGAATAAAAAGATCAAGGGTATATTTAAAACCTGGAGTAAGTCTCTTTCTACTACCGCGCTGTATCAAAAATGCAGAGATCAGATAAGAAAAATTAAAGAAGATGTAGGGACATTACATTTTAGTGCCTACTCAGCTGAAGTGAATGAAGAATGTGAACGTCAATACGATTACAGCTATAGAAATAGCCGTGGTTATTCCTGGTCTGAGATCAAAGCAATTATTGATGCAAAAAGATCGGATATTGCCTCTCAGTACACAAAATCGAAACAGGCCTCTGTTCGGAGCCAATTGATGGAAATATTTTCTTCAAAATTTGGCAGCTCTGAATCTGGTCGATTAATTGACTTATTTATAAATGGTAATATCAGCCCTTTAACGAATGCATTGCTTGAACAGCAAAAACAAGAAGCACATCAAGAAATCAAAAAACAATTTCCAAGCAGCCCTCTTGAGGATATTACATTAGGATTAGATCAACCAGATAACCCTGTGGTTAATCGAATAGCTAATGCGGAGTCGTGTCGTCAGTTGGGCGAGCAAAAAGTATGCAATGATAACCTTGAAGCTGGTTTTAATCGGATCAATTTAGGAAAGAATTCAGAACCTATTGATTTGAAAGGTAAATGTCTATGGGTGCCTGCCAGCGTTCGCCATGATGTGCAAACAGAGGATCTTACCGGATCTGTCAGGTCTTTATATTTCGTCTATGGTGGTGTTAACCTTCAAGCTCGTATAAATAGGGTTGCAGGGGGGAATGCTCCGTTAACCGGTAATCCTATTGGTGCGAGAGGCCCGGGAGGTGGCGGAGGTTCAGGTGGTGGCCCAGGCCCTAATAACCCAACTGGTGCTAACCGATTTAAGACATTAATTGAGGGTGCTAATAAAAACGCTGCTATCGATGCAATTAGATCCGGCACCCATGGATTGACTGAGCAACAAGCAGCAAAAATAATTAAGACAATAAAGGGTTCGACTAATGAAAGCGCTTCAACGTTTACCATAAAAAGGGTAGAAGCCAACGGAAATGTAAGAATAGCTGCAGAAAGACCAGGACATGATGGTTTTCAAAGATTTTCGTATAACATCAAACCAGATGGGAGTAAACAAAGAATTGTGCAAACTGCATATGATAGTACCGAGAACTTAGTTCACCAAAGGCCTGGCGCTGCTAAAAATAATCTTTATGATGTAAAACCAATCAAGAAGAGGTAATGATGAACAATTTAGAGGAAAAGTGCAAAAAAGTCCTGTCTGGAGAGTTAAATGTTGATGAGTTTTTTAAAGATTGTCATACTAGACGTAGTATACAAGAATTATATAGCTTAACATCTGATTTAGACATTCCTATTACTCCAGAAGATGTGATTAGTTACCTGAATGCCTTTATCAATGACAAAAAAAGTGCAGAAGAGGCTGCAGAGTGGGCCTTATTTATAATAATGTCAGGTGCGTATAATAGAAACTCTGATAATAAACCAGAAGATTATTATGATCATATGGGGTTTATTATAGAGCAAATGTCTTGCCCAGCAATTGATGGGGTATTGACCAAAGAACGTGCCAGAGGATATATAGCCGAATTAAAAAAGCTGTGAATTTAGATGATGGTGATGGTTTGTTGATTTTAAGAAGAATTATACCCGACAATCCGCACTTTTTTCATGGGTAACAGTCAATTAGCGCCCTTGTAGGTCCTTAGCCTAGTTAAGAGTCCTTATAAATAATAGATTTTTGTCAGCTTATAACAAACTTAGCAGCAGCTTTCCCTGTCGTCGTCAATAATAAGGTCAGTTGCTTTAAATCCTGTCGATGGTCTTTGGAATGTCCGTGGGTAAAAGGAGGCGCTTAGTTCAAGTACACATCGATTAACCGAACAACAAGCAGCAAAAGTACTTACAACTATAAAAGACGCTTCAGGCGGTAGTGCTGCAAAAATTACAATTAAACATATGGAAAGTAATGGCCATGCAAGAGTAATCGCTAAGCGACCAGGATACGATGGTTTTCAAAGAATGTCGTTTGACATTAAAACAGATGGGAGAAAAAAAGCACTTGTGCAAACTGCATTTGACAGTGCAGGCAACATAGTTCACCAAAGGCCTGGTGCTGCTAAAAATAATCTTTATGATGTAAAATTCCCCAATAGGAGTTAATGATGAACAATTTAGATGAAGAATGCAAAAAAGTTCTTTCTGGAGAGTTAAGTGTTGATGAGCTTTTTAAAGATTGTCATACTAGGCGTAGTAAACAGGAATTACATAGCTTAGCCTCTCGTTCGACTATATTCGTTGTCCCGGAAGATATCATTGGCTACTTAGAGGCGTATATCAATGGCGAGAATAGAGTGCTATCAGAGCACGTGACGGAGATCTTGGAATTATATCTGGCAGCATGGGTACACGCTCTTATATTGTTGCTGGGCGTGGAGATCCTGAAAGTTTTACTTCCTGTGTGCATGATGCAGGTCGCCGTATGAGCAGGACAGCAGCCGGGAAGGCTTTCACTGAAGCAGATCTGCAACAACAAACAGAAGGTATTATCTGTCGTAAAGACAAAGGTGTGATTGATGAAATCCCCGGTGCTTACAAAGATATTGATACAGTTATGGCAAATCAAGTTGATTTGGTTGATATTTTGCACACATTAAAACAAGTACTTTGTGTAAAGGGATAACTCTTGCTTCACGCCATTAAGCTCAAAAACCGCTTTTGGATTAACCTTAGCCCGTTGTTTTTCGGCTCAATGCGGTTGTTTTTATACTTGTTATCACGGTGTTTTGTCTTCTTGCCAAATACAGTTTCTTTTCCTTAATTCAAATCAAACGCCATTTCGGTGCCATAATACCTACGAAAAAAGCCATAACTCGATCCGTTGGATAAAATAACCGTAAGCAGTAACAAGTTATAGGAGGATCTGGCCATGGCTATTGATATAAATAACATAGATCTATGCTTAAAGGTAGTATGTTGTCGACCATTATTGGATTTTTCAAGGCTTAGTTCAATTGGCTACGGTCCTTATTTTATTTAAGTTTTTAGGAGAATAAATGATGAGACCAGGTTTAGTTTGATGGCGGCAAAAACTTGTTCTCGGAATGATAATTTTTAATTTCTCTGTGCTTTATCAGGGTACTTTGTGTGGGATCAAAATTCTAGAACCTGCTTCTGGTAAATCACGATGACGTATTTGAAGATTGCTGATTTTGGACTGTAAGCGTTGAACCAGTGCTTCTACCATATAGACCGAACGATGTTGACCACCGGTGCAGCCTATGGCAACTGTTAAATAACTGCGGTGATCATTTTCAAACCGAGGTAGCCATTGCAACAGAAAATCACTGATATGAGCGAGCATTGCTGGCACTTGGGGCTGAGCTTCTAGAAAGCTGCCCACAGGTTGATCCCGACCTGAAAGAGGCCGTAAACTGGGTATCCAATAGGGGTTTGGTAAGCAGCGAACATCAAATACAAAATCGGCATCAGAAGGTAAACCAAATTTAAAACCAAAAGACTGTAATAAAAGCTGCATCTGGCCTTTTTTTCGTTCGGCAATGCGATTTCGAACCAAGGCTTGTAAAGCGGAATGGTTTAAAGTACTGGTATCTATAATTAAAGCTGCCAGACTGGCAATAGGGGCTAATAGCAAATGCTCTTTGCGAATAGCTTCTCTTAAAGAGACGGTTTCAGACGTTAAAGGGTGTTTGCGTCGAGTTTCACTAAAGCGCTTGAGCAGAACATCTTCTTCTGCATCTAAATAAATAATTTCGCATTGGCCACTGTGTTTAATGTTTGCTAAAGATTCTTTGAAATTCAGTAAATCACCGCTCATATTGCGAGCATCTATACTCACTGCTATGTCTTTATGAGCCGTGCCTAAATGCTCACTTAAATCGGGTAGCAGTGCTACAGGAAGATTGTCTACGCAGTAAAATCCTAAATCTTCTAAAGCGTGAAGAACAATGGTTTTTCCAGAACCCGAACGGCCACTGATGACGATTAAACGCATTTCTCTTGAGTTTATCCTTATTCTTCGCCGGTAAGTTCAAGATCTGGCCCACGATGCTGTTTCATTTTTTCTTTGTGATCTTTTACTTGGGTATCTAGTTTTTTTACCATGCCATTGATGGCCAAATACATATCTGCATTGGAAGCTGTAGCCGCAATATCACCGTGAGGTAAACTTACATGAGCCGTTGCTGAATGCTGATCTTTTTTTGCTTCTAAGGTGACATGGACTTTAATAATGGAGCTGAAATGTTTCTGAATTTTTTGCAACTGACAATTTAAATGCTCTTTCAAACCTTCAGTGATTTTGAGTTGTTGATGCCCTGTAATACTGATATTAGGGGTGATGCTCATAGAAAGCTCCTTATGGTTGTTGTGTTATGTGACCAGTCTTCTCGTGTGGGAGGGAGGCAGCCCCAAAGCTTCCCGATATTTACTAACAGTCCTCCTTGCTATATTGATACCCTTCTCGACCAATAGATGCTGTAATTTTTGGTCGCTCAATGGCTTATGGCGGTTTTCGTCGGCAACCCACTTCTTAATAAGAGCACGAATCGCTGTAGAAGAACAGTCCTCACCGCTGGAAGTGGTCAATTGGCTTGAGAAAAAATATTTTAACTCAAATAAGCCTCGAGGCGTGTGCATATATTTCTGAGTGGTCACCCGGGATACCGTCGACTCGTGCATGCTGATCCCCTCTGCGACACCCTGGAGGGTTAAAGGCTTCATGGCCACCTCTCCATATTCTAAGAAATTTTTTTGCTTCTCTACAAGGGCCCTGGAGACTTTCAGCAAAGTTTCGTTGCGGTTATGTAAGCTTTTAATAAGCCATCGAGCTTCTAACAACTGATCTTTTAAAAATTGTTGATCTCTACTGGAATCAGAACTGCGGATTAAGCCCGCATAGTGGGTATTCAGCCTCAGTTTGGGCGTAGCTTCTCGGTTTAAGCTTACTTTCCAGCGGCCAGCAATCTTCGTCACCAATACGTCTGGAACAATATATTCAGACTTACGAGCACCGAACTTTGTCCCTGGCCTTGGCTGTAGAGAGCGAATGAGTTGCAATACACACTGCAGCTCTTCTTGTTTGATGCCCAAACGGCTTTTTAAGCGGTTGTATTGTTGTTCGGCCAATAAATCGAAGTGTTGTTGCACCAATCGCTTAGCAGCTTCACGACCGGGCGTCTCGGCGGGTAAATGGCCAAGCTGGATCTGCAAGCATTCTTGTACATTGCGTGCTCCCACACCAATGGGATCAAAATGATGGATCCGCCTTAAGACGGCAAGGATCTCTGCTTCGCTGATTATCGGATCTGCGGGCAAGCTTGCCTGAATATCAGCTAAGGTGGCTGTAAGATAGCCATCTTCAGAAATCGAATCAATTAAAGCCAGCGCAATAAGTCTATCGATGTCGCTGGCCACTGCCAACATAAGCTGCCATTCTAAATGATCACGCAGTGAGGGTTCTTTGTCTTGATAGCGTTCTGATTCTGACCAATGATTTTCATCATTAGAGCTATCGAAAGACCAACTCTCCCGCTCCCAGCTTAAATCGGAGATTTCTTGTTCTCTGGGATCGCTTTCTTCAAAATTAGCATCCAAGCTTTCTTCTGCAGTCGTACTGAGGATCTCTTCCTCATCCTCCAGCTCTTCTTGTTCTTCTGTTTCTAATAAAGGATTATTTTGCAGAGCTGTTTGGATCTTTAATTCCAGCTCAAGAGAAGACAGTTGCAGCAACTCGATAGCTTGCTGCAGTTGCGGCGTCATAGTTAGCTGATTGCTAAGTTTAAGTTGTAGGGAAGGTTTCATAGCGTCCTGCATTTTCCTTCTTATACTTTAACTATACTGCATTTTTGAATAAAAAGAGGGATTTTATTTGCTGAACTTAAAGTTTAAGGTTTTCAGCTGGGGCTTAACTCCGGTATCCGCCAGTACAAAAAACTAGTTCTACAGCTTAAAATCTTCGCCTAAATACACTTGCCGAACAGAAGCATTGTTGAGTAATTCCAATGGCGTACCATGAGCCAATACTTGGCCTTGGTGCATAATATAGGCTCGTTGGCAGATTTCCAGCGTTGCTTTCACATTGTGATCGGTGATCAATACACCAATATCCTGCCGGCTCAATTTAATAATCAGCCTTTTAATTTCGCTGATAGATAAAGGATCAACACCGGCAAAAGGTTCATCTAACAGAATATAGTGAGGTTCAGTTGCAAGGGCACGGGCTATTTCAACTCGCCGCCTTTCACCACCTGATAAAGAAATACCTTTACTGTGACGAATGCCTTCCAAGTGGAATTCTTGTAATAAGGCTTTTAAACGTTTTTGTTGCAGAGTTTTATCCGAATATTTTAACTCTAAAATAGCGAGAATATTATCGCTCACGTTGAGGTTGCGAAAAATGGAAGCTTCTTGAGGAAGATAGCCTATTCCTAAGGTAGCACGCTGATGTACTGGGAGACTGGTAATATCTTGTTGGTTTAAAAGTATTTGGCCTTTATCTGCCGCAATAAGTCCCAGAACCATGTAGAAACAGGTGGTTTTCCCCGCGCCATTGGGCCCCAAAAGACCAACCACCTCGCCTCTTTTCATATTTAAAGAGACATCCTGGACAGCTTTTTTATGGGAATAATGTTTAAAGAGATGAATGGCTTCTAAGGTCATGGTAGTGGTTCAATGGTTGGGGTGTTAGGTTGCAGAGTCACCACGGTGCGGCCTTTGGGACTGGCTTCAGAAACCAATCTGCGTTTTTGCAAAGAATATATCAGATGGCTGCCTTGGACAATATTTTTGTCTTGTGAAAGCTTGGCCTCACCAATCAAAATAATTTCGCTTTGTGTTGGAATGTAATACACCGTCTTTGCTTCACCATAACCGAGGTTTTTCTCTGGAGCTGTTTTGAGTTGTAAAACAGCAGGATTGCCTTTAGCTATCATACTATCAATTTTTCCTTGAGCATCTTTTTGAATCGTTAGGGTGTCTGCTGCTAAGCGTCGGCTGCCTTGTTCTAGCAATACATGGCCTTTATAGATCACAGTACCGGCCTTTTCATTAAATAGTGCTGAATCAGCTTTTATCTGAATAGGCTCTTCTTGATCAGGCTTTATTTTCTTGGGCATTTCTGAGGCAAAAGCGGCCATAGGCCATACCAGGCCGATGAACAAGATAATTTTTGGTTTAAGATAAATGGGATACATAATGGGTTTTCACATCGCTTAATAATTCAATTAAACTTTTATTTAAAAAAGCCCGTAAGCCAACCCCGGTAATGACGAGTCCAGGTTTGTTTAAAGTTACTTTCTGATCGCTGCTTAAAAAAGCATTTTTAGGTTTATAACAAAGCTCCGATGTCTCCAGCAGTACAGGAACAATATTGGCGCTAGCAGGCCTTTCAATTGATACAGACTGCCACAAGGTAATGTCGTCGATGGTGCTGCCTAAAGTCTTATGGTAAGCGCGACCATGTTCACTGCGAATATGCCAGGCTGAACCATCGGGTTTATAGACTGTTAAATGGGGAGACTTAAAAAGTGAGTGGCCGGCAGAGGGAATATAATGCCAATGCTGAGCCAATAATTGGTTTTGCAGTTGGCCATCTATTTTATACTCGGTTACTGCGACGCCTTGCATATACTCTTTTGCAGAAAAGGAGTTCGCCACAGAGATCTCTTTGGGACTGCGACCAAAAGCAATAAATAAAAGCATGACTGTGAGGGCGAGAGTTGTGGTGTAGCGAATAGCAGTTTGTTTATCCAGTAGCATTCTATTACAAAACTCCAGCACGCAATAGGTCATGAACATTTAAAGCACCAATCAGCTTATCATCTTTATCAAGTACCGGGAGTGCATTGATGCGGTGTCTTTCCATTAAATGTAATGCTTCTGTCGCCAATACGTTTGCGGTCACTGTTTTGCAGCCTTTGGTCATGATTTGTTCGATACGTGTTGAGTGTAAATGTAACCGATCATCTAACGCTCGGCGCAAATCACCATCGGTAAAAATACCTAGCAGATTGCGAGTTTCTATGTCACCGACAACAGTGGTCATGCCCAAACGTTTTTTAGTCATCTCAACGAGAGCCTCCGAAAGCGTTGCATCACTTGAGACCATAGGAATATCAGTGCCTTGATGCATCACATCTTCAATTCTCACCAAGAGGCGCCGGCCTAAGCGTCCTCCTGGATGAGACAAAGCGAAGTCTTCCGCTGTAAAGCCACGAGCTTCTAAAAGTGCCATGGCCAAAGCGTCCCCCATGGCCAAAGCCGCTGTAGTGCTGGCAGTAGGTGCCAGACCCAAAGGATCAGCTTCCTGATGTACCGAGACATCTAAATGGACTTCGGCATTTCGCGCCAAAGTCGAGTTGGGCGCGCTCAGTGCAATTAAAGGAATGCCACGTCTCTTGAGCAAGGGCAAGATCCGCAAGATTTCGTCTGTTTCACCCGAATTAGACAAAGCCAACAGGACATCATGAGCAGTGATCATACCCAAATCACCGTGAGAGGCTTCTCCGGCATGCATAAAAAAAGCGGGGGTACCGGTACTCGCAAAAGTTGCGGCGATTTTTTTGCCGATATGCCCAGACTTGCCCATGCCGGTGACGACAATCCGACCACTGCACTTTAAAAGGTAGCGGCAGGCTTTGGCGAAGTCACCTTTGACGTTTTCCGCCATGCTTAAAATAGCACGCGCTTCGATTTCTAAGACTGCAAGACCCACTTGAATAAGTTTCTGATCATCAATATGCATGTAGTTCTCTAACTATATAATGGGAAAAAAGAGGCCTTTATTTTAGCAAAACTTCTGCTCAGACACCTAATTGATAGCTAATTGCGAGTATGTCAACCTTTTAGCTTACTAGGATTTTTTGACCCAGCATCAAAGGGGAGAATAGAGATTTGTAGTTTATTTTCTAAAGTAAATGCTTGACTGGGCGATAATTAAGACTAGTAACAAACCCATATCTTTAATATTAACATGATCTAAGAACAGCATATGACAGTACGTACTAAATTAACAGCGATTTTATTATTGAGCATTATCTTAATGGCCACGGGCACCAGCATCACTTTTGGGATGATGTGGCAAGCCGTTGGTCGTTATGAAACATTGATTGGCTTTGAGCTTGCCAATGAAAGCGATATTTTACTCTTAAGAGGGGATTTTAAAATCCTGGTTCAGGAGTGGAAAGATCTGTTACTGAGAGGTTCCGATCCTGAACAGTTTAAAACTCAAAGCTTGCGCTTAGAAACCAGTAAGAAAAAAATAAAACAAGATGTTAAAGGCATTCTAGAAAGATACGATCATTTAACTTTAGAAAACAAAACAGCCGTTAATGAAGAAATTGTCGCAACCATGAAAGAATTTGATACCGCTTTTGACTCAATGGTCGTTCAATATGCAAATGGTCTGGAGATATTTAAAAACAGCCAATTTGATAGCCATGCAGGCGATAAAGCCGTTGCCGGTGTCGATAGAAACCCGACAAGCCAGCTGGAAAAGGCAGTGCTTTTAATTGGCCAGCAAGTAGAAAAAGTAACGAGCGAGAATCAAAAAAATGTTCAAGTGACTCTGTGGTCAGCGATAACCTCGGTGATGGTTGCACTTATTCTGTCCTTGGTGGTGAGTAGTATCTTTATTGAAAAAGGCATAGTTGCTCGTGCCCGCAGAATTGTTAAAGAATTGAGACAAATTGCCAAGGGAGACTTTTCAGGAGAGATAGTTCCCGAAGGAGATGATGAGTTTGGCAATATCACTGAAAGCATTATAGAAGTACAGAAAAATATTGGTGTATTGGTGGCAAGGCTAAAAGAGTTTTGTGGCACTGTTGATCTCTCTGCGAAAGAATTGACTGTTATCAGTGAAGAAAATTCACAAGGGGTTAATAAACAAAAAGTGGATATTGAAAGCCTTGCTGCAGCCATCAATCAATTAACAGCCTCAGCCCAAGAAGTATCTAATAATGCCGCTAATGCCGCTCGTGCCGCACATGAAGCAGATCTGGAATCTGTGAATGGCAGACAGCTTGTCAAAGAAACCCATGATAAGATTAACAATCTGTCAGATACAATCAATAAGGCTGCAATGGTTATCAATAAGCTTCAAGAAAATAGCAAAAGTATAGGCTCGGTGTTAGATGTTATTCGTGGCGTGGCTGAGCAAACCAATTTATTGGCTTTAAATGCCGCTATTGAAGCCGCACGTGCAGGTGAGCAAGGCCGAGGATTTGCCGTTGTTGCAGATGAAGTACGTACCCTGGCGCAAAGGACTCAAAAATCCACTCAAGAAATTCAAAAGATGATTGAAGATTTACAGTCACAAACTCAACATGCGGTAGAAGCCATGGCGGTTGGCCAGGAAGATGGCGTTAAAAGCACTGAGTGCAGTGAGAAAGCAGCCCTTGCTATTGATAAAGTCAACCAGGCTGTCACGACCATTAACAATATGAATGCCCATATTGCTTTAGCAGCACAAGAGCAACGTTCAGTGGTCGAAAACTTAAACAGCAATGTTTCTAATATTCGCGTTATTTCTGAGAAGTCTTTTGATGGTTCTAAGAAAATCATCGTTTATAGTGAAGGCTTGATGAATTTGTCTATCTCGGTTAAAGATCTCTTGCTAAAACTGATTTCCAAATAATACCTGATCCTTCACTGGTATTGTCCTCGGTTATTCAGCTTTGCCGCAATGAATGATTAAAAGATATATCGTAGACTCCTGTTAGATCAAACTATTTAATTTTTTGAACAAAGGGAGCTTCTTGTCAGGTATTCACCGGTTTCAGCTATTCCTGGATTTTCTTCTGCGGTATTAGTTATAGGTATAAATTGACTGATCCCCATTTCTCTCTGTAATGTTGGTGTGGTTCTCGGCGAAGAACCCGGAGAAAATAGCAAAGACCGATCAGGATAAGCTGGAGGACACTGCTGAGCTTGTTGCATCATGCTGGCAAGTTCCAGCTCCTCTGCAGAACCATCGACTTGACGGCTGGCTGCTATTTTACTGTTACCAAACAGAGTCATTACACTCGGGTTGCCACATTCAAAGATTTCTAATGGCGATCTTTTTCTGGTAAAGCAAGCAACCAGAAATGAAAACTTGGGATCAGTTGGCTGTAAAGCTTCAAAATCATTGTGATTCATTTTAAGCTGGGTTAAAGTTTTGTTAGAAATGATTGAGTCACACAATAATTGAAAAGCCTCATTGCCCAGTTGGTTGACATGGTTGCCCTCCATATTTAAACTGTTAAGTTTTTTCAGACAAGGCAGAATTTTTATCAAGTCTGACAAATATGATAAGGGCTCTAAAGGGGGGCTGGCTAAATTATTCCAGCCCAGGTTTACTGAAGTTAATTGAGGTAGATTGAGCAACAGTAAGGCTAGATGGATTGACTGCCATTTATCTAGTTTGTTTAAATGATTCCAGCTTAAATCTATATTCTGAAGTGAGGGGTGATCACCAAGATGATCTCTTATCATATGTAACTGTGTTGCTGACCATGTATAGATGCCACAGCGACTCATTGAAATGGTTTCTAAATTTTTCAACTGATTAATAGTTTGAAATAAACGCAGCAAGCGCTCAGTGGACATCCATTCTAAAGCTGAGGTTTTACTGGAGATAAATTTCAAGACTTTTAATTCAGGCTGGATCTGTAAGGCTAGCAGGGTATTTTGAAATTCTTGTTCTGTGCAAAGACTGAGTTGATAAACATCTAAAGTATCAGTTTCAGCAGAACTGGCAAAATTTTCGGATATTGCAGCGTTAAGCTTAGAGATCTGACTCTGTATAGCAGGGATGATAGTCGGCATGGCCACTCCTTAGCCAAAAAACACGAATAGGATCTCTTATAAGTAATACACCAGAAATGGATAGATTGCCTGTTTATAGTCGCAGGCCTGAGCTAGCCTATCTATATTGATTTTTATTCTTTGGCTTTTCTTTAAAACAATCTGTGAACAGCGTCTTGACTCGGTCTGCCCCGGATGCGACTGATTGCCCAAAAGACCATAAAATCTCAGTGTACGAGCTAGTAGCTGGCTCTGCTGCATTTCGACGTTTGGTTAAATTTGCTTGAAGCGCTGTTCGCAGATCGCCGGACGCACTGTTTAATTTTTGTAATGTTGGATGCTGTCTGATAGCTTTTTTTAAAGGTGTTAGGTGCTCTGCCAGTTCAAAGTGATTATTTCTGAGAGATAAATGGGTGAGATTTTTAAAGCTGGCAATCCAAGCTGCCAGTGCTTGGGATGAATCTTTGTCCAACCAAAACAGCAGATTATTATCGAGGGTTAGGCGGGTGATCAAAGAAGGATTAGCGGTTGTTGAATTCAGCAATGCAGTTAGATTTTGTTGTCCGAGAGTCAGATTGCTTAAGTCTAAGGTTCGCAATGAAGGATTGTTGTACAGCGCATTCAATAATTGTTGTAATCTCATTTCGCTGTAGTAGTAGACAAATGGCTTTGGGATTTCCATTTCTACATAGGTTTTTGTATTTCCTTTAAGTTTTTTTATAAGCTCCTGATATCTCGCTGCAATCTTGTCTTTTATGTCAGGAAGATTTTTATTTTCTGGACTGTCTCCACTCAGCAAGATACGTGCCGTTGTTAAAGTCTTAGAATTTTGCACAGCATTGAGAAAATTTTTAAATTCCTCTTCTTTCATAACCAATTCATGAATGTTTTTTAATGGAATGTCGAACTCATGAGGCAGAGTCTCAAGGTTTTCTAAAATTGTATAAAAATTTGGCATAGAATGCTCCGGTGTTGTTAAACTTTAAGAAGAATATTGGGACTACCCTAAATGCTACAGGGGATAGCTTGAGCCGTCTAGCTGATCCACAGAGTCTTTAGCTGATTTCACCTCTACTTTAGAAAAGCCAGGCAGCCGCTTAAGCATACTTTTTATCGAATTTTCTAACTTATAATGACGAGCCAAAACACGATGATGGCAGAGCTAGCTAGTGTCTTTTGGCAATCATGCCTAAAATAAGACTATTAAGAGGCATTTAGCTTAAATCCAAAAATTTTGCTGAAAATTGTTCAGTCCGTCTGCATCAGTTCAAAATAAGACGATTTTTGTTTGCTGTTTTGTTACCATAAGCCTTCACCTTTGGAGGGGTTATGCCCGAACGCCACGAACTTGCTCACGCTTTGCGTTTTATCAGTATCGACGCTGTTCAAAAGGCTAACTCCGGCCATCCGGGCATGCCCATGGGAATGGCCGATATTGCCGAAGTCCTGTGGAATGATTTTTTAAAACACAATCCCCAAGATCCTCAATGGCTCAATCGAGATCGCTTTGTGCTTTCCAATGGTCATGGCTCGATGTTGTTGTATGCGCTGTTGCATCTGACCGGTTATGATTTAAGGCTAGATGACTTAAAAGCGTTTCGCAGTTTACATTCTAAAACTCCGGGCCATCCTGAGTGGGGCATCACGCCTGGGGTCGAAACCACCACCGGGCCCTTGGGTCAAGGTTTGGCCAATGCGGTTGGTATGGCCCTGGCTGAAAAACTGTTAGCCGGACAATTTAACCGTGAACACTTTAATATTATCGATCACCATACTTATTGTTTTGTCGGTGATGGTTGTTTAATGGAAGGCATTTCCCACGAGGTCTGTTCTTTTGCTGGAACTTTAGGCTTGGGTAAGCTGATTGTATTCTGGGACGACAATGGCATTTCTATCGATGGCGCGGTAAAAGCCTGGTGGAATGATGACACAGCCCAGCGTTTTGCAGCTTATGGTTGGCAAGTGATTACCACAGATGGCCATGAGCCTGCAGCCATTAATCAGGCGATCCGGCAAGCAAAAGCTGAGACACAGCGCCCAACACTTATTTGTTGTAAAACTAAAATTGGTTTTGGCGCGCCGACCGTGTCGGGTACGGCTCAGTGTCATGGCTCCCCTTTGGGCCAGGCAGAAATTGCAGCCACCCGTTTAGCCTTAAATTGGCCATATCAACCTTTTGAAATTCCCGTTGAGATCTATCAAGCCTGGGATGCCAGTCTGAAAGGCAAAAATTTGCAGGCGGCTTGGCAACAACAGTGGGCTGCTTATCAACTAGAGCATCCTGACTTGGCCGCCAGCTTACAACGACGTTTAGCAAAACAACTGCCTTTAACCTGTATTGAAACCCTGAGAAAACTAGCTCAAGACTGGCAGCAACAAAGTCCTGTTATGGCCACTCGTAAAGCTTCACAGCTTGTGTTGGACAGCATACAGGGGCAGCTACCAGAGTTATTGGGAGGTTCGGCAGATTTGTCGGAATCTAATGCAACTTTAAGTTCAAGATCTCAGCCTATTAGCCGCAAACATTGGACCGGTAATTACCTGCATTATGGTGTGCGCGAGTTTGGTATGTCTGCGATGATGAATGGCATCGTTCTCTATGGTGGCTTTAGACCTTTTGGCGCGACCTTTTTAACTTTTTTAGATTATGCTCGAAATGCAGTCCGTATGTCTGCTTTAATGAAGCAGCCGGTTATTTATATTTACAGCCACGATTCTATAGGCTTGGGCGAAGATGGCCCCACCCACCAACCCATTGAACACTTAACTATTTTAAGGGTTACACCGGGTATGTCGGTTTGGCGGCCTTGCGATGCTGTAGAAACCGCAGTAGCCTGGCTAAAGGCTCTTGAAAATATCAGTGGGCCTACTAGTCTGATTTTATCGCGCCAAAACCTGGAACACCAGCCTCGCAACTTGCAGCAGCTTGCAAATATTGAACGCGGCGGTTATGTGTTGCTCGACTCAGAAAATCCGGAAGCCATTTTGTTGGCTACAGGTTCTGAATTGGGACTGGCCATCAAGGCGGCGCAACTGTTAATACAAGAGGGCTGGCGTATTCGAGTGGTCTCCATGCCCAGTCTGGATGTTTTCCAAAAACAAGATCAAGACTATAGAGAGTCGGTATTGCCCCGAGCGATCACTCGGCGCGTTGCGATTGAAGCGGCGGCTACAGACTACTGGTATCGCTGGGTGGGCTTGGAAGGTGCGGTTATTGGTATTGATCGGTATGGTGAATCGGCACCAGCATCAAAAATTTATGAATACTTGGGATTCAATGTTGCACACATTCGAAGTGTTGTGTTGAAACTGCTGCAAAACTAGGAGAAACGGCGTATGCAAGTTAAAGTTGCCATCAATGGTTATGGACGTATTGGTCGAAATATTTTGCGAGCTTTGTATGAAAGCAAGCGGCAACATGAAATTAAAATTGTCGCCATCAATGATTTGGGCGATGCAAAGATCAATGCCCATTTAACCAATTATGACACCACCCATGGTCGTTTCCAGGAGGCCGTCACAGCTGTCGACAATTGCTTATTTATTGGCAACGATAAAATTCCCGTTTATTCTGAGCGTTCACCCGATAAATTGCCCTGGAAAGAATTGGGCGTGGATATTGTTCTGGAATGTACCGGTTTATTTACCAGTAAAGAAAAAGCCGGTCTGCATATTAAAGCGGGAGCCAAACAAGTTTTGATTTCAGCGCCCGCAGGTGCAGATGTTGACGCAACTATTGTCTATGGTGTTAATCACCACATCTTAAAGAAAGAGCACATTATTGTTTCCAATGCCTCTTGTACTACCAATTGCTTGGCGCCTTTGGTCAAGCCACTGCATGAAAAGTTGGGGCTTGTCAGTGGTTTAATGACGACTGTGCATGCTTATACCAATGATCAGGTGTTGACTGACGTTTATCATACAGATGTGCGCCGGGCACGTTCTGCAACCCAGTCAATGATCCCGACCAAAACCGGCGCTGCAGCAGCGGTTGGTTTGGTACTCCCAGAATTAAATGGCAAATTAGACGGCTTTGCAATCAGAGTACCAACCATCAATGTTTCTGTGGTTGATTTAAGCTTTATCGCCAGTCGTCCGACCACGGTTGAAGAAGTTAATAAAATTGTCAAGGATGCTGCTGCCAATGAATTAGCAGGCATCTTGGAAATCAATGAAGCGCCACTGGTATCAGTGGATTTTAATCATTGTAAGGCTTCTTCTATTTTTGATGTGACTCAAACCAAAGTTATTGGCAACTTGGTAAAAGTACTCTCCTGGTATGACAATGAATGGGGTTTTTCAAACCGTATGTTGGATACTGCAATTGCCATGGCCAAAACTCAGTAAAAGGTAAAATTGATGCTTGCTCTTAAAAATATTGCAGTACAAAATAAACGGCTTTTTATTCGAACAGATTTGAATGTACCCATACAGAAAGGCCGCATTTTGAATGATGCGCGCATCAAAGCAGTCTTGCCGACGATTCAGTGGGCATTGGCTCAAAATGCCAAAATTTTATTGGTAACGCACTTGGGACGACCGCGTGCAGGAGAGTTTCAAGAATGTTTTTCATTAAAGCCGATCGCTCAGCGCTTGTCTGAATTGTTGCATAAAGAAGTGTTGTTAAAAGCGGATTGGATCGACGGCGTGGATATTCCACAAGGCGGTATTGTGCTGGCTGACAATGTTCGCTTCTTAGCGGGCGAGGAAAGCAATGATGAAGTCTTGTCTCGCAAGATGGCGGCACTTTGCGATATCTATGTCATGGATGCATTTGCTTCAGCACATCGCATGCATGCTTCAACCTATGGTGTGGCGCGTTTTGCTCCTATGGCGGTAGCAGGCCCTTTGTTGGAAGCGGAAGTGACTGCTTTGAGACAAGCATCCTTAAATCCTAAAAAACCCGTGATGGCTATTGTCGGCGGTGCTAAAGTTTCCAGTAAATTAAAAGTGTTGGGATCACTGATGGAATTTGTCGATATCTTGGTGGTGGGTGGTGGTATTGCCAATACTTTCTTAAAAGCCATGAATCATGAAATGGGCACTTCTTTGGTAGAAGATGAGTTGGTGCCCTTGGCCAAAGATTTAATTGAAAAAGCCAAATCTCGAGGGATGATCTTAGCAGTACCCCTTGATGTGGTCGTTGTCACCGAGTTGAAACCTCAGGCACATTTTTTGGTCAAGCCAGTATCTGCTATTGCTGCTAACGAAATGATCGTTGATATTGGGCCACAAACCAAGGCCTCGTATGAGGAACTTCTGAAAAAAGCTGGCACTGTCATTTGGAATGGTCCCTTAGGTGTTTTTGAAGTGCCACCTTTTCATGAAGGCACGATGTTTTTAGCTAAAGCCATTGCTAAAGCTGAAGCTTTTTCACTGGCTGGAGGCGGAGAAACTTTAGCAGCTGTTGAGCTGGCCTGTGTGGAAGATAAAATTTCTTATGTTTCAACAGGGGGTGGAGCTTTCTTGGAATACCTTGAGCAAAAAACCCTCCCGGCTATTGATATTTTAGAAGAAAGAGCTCGCTCATGACACTTTTAAGGCGTACTAAAATTATTGCAACTTTGGGCCCGGCTGTCGACAAAGATGATATGTTGCAGCGGACTTTAAAAGCTGGGGTTAACTTGGTTCGAATTAACATGTCGCATGGTCAAAAAGAAGATCACCAAAGAAGAATAGAAGCGACGCGTGCTTATGCCAAAATATTGGGCTATGAAATTGGTATTCTGATTGATTTACAAGGCCCTAAAATTCGAGTATCGCGTTTTAAAAATGGTTCGATTGAATTAAAGGCTGGCCAAAAATTTATTTTAGATGCCAATTGCCCGACAGATGCCGGTGATCTAGAACGCGTCAGCATGGATTACAAAGATTTACCGAAGGATGTGAGTCCAGGTGATAAACTTTTGCTGAATGACGGTCTTTTAATGCTTGAAGTCAAAGCGGTTCTCGGTGTTGAAATTCACTGTGTGGTGCTTTTAGGCGGGATCTTGTCTAACCATAAAGGCATTAACCGCATGGGTGGCGGGCTGACCGCCGAGGCTTTAACTGAAAAAGATAAAGAAGATATCGTGTTTGCAGCAAAAATGAATGCGGATTATGTGGCCGTATCGTTTCCACGTTCGGCTGCTGATATTCAAAAAACCCGGGAATTATTGCAGCTGGCAGGTTCTAAAGCGGGTATTGTTGCGAAAATTGAACGCTTGGAAGCTGTGGCCGATATTGAAGACATCATTCGAGCTTCAGAAGCTGTGATGGTGGCTCGAGGAGATTTGGGCGTTGAGCTGGGATACGCTGAATTACCAGCGGTACAAAAGCACATTATTGCGCGTGCTCGCGCTTTAGATAGAGCAGTCATCACCGCGACTCAAATGATGGAATCGATGATCCATCAACCGATACCGACACGGGCGGAAGTTTCGGATGTTGCCAACGCAGTGCTCGATGGTACTGATGCGGTGATGTTATCGGCAGAAACAGCTTCAGGCGATTTTCCGGATAAAGTTGTTGAAGCGATGGCTAGTGTGTGTTTAGCTGCTGAACGTCAGCGAGCAGCTCGTATCTCAGGGCATAGAGTTGAATGTCAGTTTGAGCGTGTTGATGAAGCAATAGCCATGGCTGCGATGTATACGGCCAATCATTTTCCGGTGAAAGCCATTGTTGCATTAACGGAATCAGGCTCCACTCCTTTATGGATGTCCCGGATACGCTCCGGTATTCCAATTTTTGGTTTAAGTCGCAATATTTTGGCGCGCGGTCGAATGACTTTATACCGGGGAGTCTATCCTTTAGATTTTGATGTGACCCGTTTCCAAAATGGTTCCATCACCAAAAATGTGATTCAATATTTGCTTGACTCCAAAATGGTTGCGACGGGAGACAGGCTGATTATTACCAAGGGTGACTATTTGGGCAACCAAGGTGGTGCCAATTCTATGAAAATAGTAGTAGTTTAACACAAACAAACTGGTTATAGTTTGGTTTTAGGCTAGGAGCAAACCGAGACCAGCGATCTTAATGAGGATGGCGACATGGCGCAGAGTTCTAGGCTGGTGGACTTGCCACAAGCCGCAGAGATCAGCCTTCATATTGAAAGCATGATGAGTGCTCACAACGCATAAAAAATTGCCTGGAGCAATTTTCCACGTCAGCCCAAAGGGGCTGGAGCATGGATGCTCCAGATAAAATCGAAATAGAACCAGTATTAGGAGAAAAACAGATGGCTTTAATTACTTTACGACAGCTTTTAGATCATGCTGCGGAACATCAATATGGCGTTCCTGCATTTAATGTTAATAATCTTGAGCAGATCCGTGCCATTATGGAAGCTGCAGATCTCACGGATAGCCCGGTGATTGTGCAAGCCTCTGCGGGTGCGCGCAAATATGCAGGCCCGCGCTTTTTAAAACATTTAATTTTAGCGGCCATTGAAGAATTTCCGCATATACCTGTTTGTATGCATCAAGATCATGGTGCTTCTCCTGCGGTTTGCCAGCAATCTATCCAATTGGGCTTTAGCTCAGTGATGATGGATGGCTCTTTAAAAGAAGATGCAAAAACACCTGCAGATTATGATTATAATGTTGCGATCACCCAAACCGCAGTTGCCATGGCTCATAGCTGTGGTGTGTCGGTAGAAGGAGAGCTGGGTTGTTTGGGTTCTTTAGAAACGGGCATGGCTGGAAAAGAAGATGGCTCAGGTGCTGAATGCAAATTGACTCATGAGATGATGCTCACAGATCCTGATGAAGCGGCGCGTTTTGTGAAGGCGACTAAAGTAGATGCTTTGGCAATTGCGATTGGCACCAGCCATGGTGCTTATAAATTTACCCGTCCTCCGACTGGAGAAATTTTGGCCATGGATCGAGTTCGTGCTATTCACAAGCGGGTTCCCGATACGCACTTGGTGATGCATGGTTCTTCGTCGGTACCGCAAGACTGGCTAAAAATCATCAATGAATTTGGTGGCGATATCAAAGAAACTTATGGCGTGCCTTTGGAAGAAATTCAACAAGGGATTAAACACGGGGTGCGCAAAATTAATATCGATACCGATTTAAGACTAGCGGCAACCGGTGCTATCCGCCGTTACCTGGCTAAGGATCCTGCAGAATTTGATCCACGCAAATACAATGATGAAGCCAAAAAAGCTATGAGGGAGATTTGTAAAATACGCTATGAAGCTTTTAACACTGCAGGACAAGCTTCTAAAATTAAAGTGTTGTCTTTAGAAAAAATGGCAGACATGTATAAAAGTGGTAAGCTGGATCCCCGGGTGACTTAGAATTTTTTATAGTTGCCATTTAAATAATAAATATACTGGTCCCATTTAGATTTTATCTGGAGCATCCATGCTCCAGCCCCTTTGGGCTGACGTGAAAAATTGCTCCAGGCAATTTTTTAGGCGGTGTGAGCCCTGATCATGCTTTCAATATGAAGGCTATCTCTGAGGCTTGTGGCAAGCCCACCAGCCTAGAACTCTAGGGTGCTCACCATCCTTATTGGGATCGCTGGTCTCGGTTTGCTCCTAGCCTAAAACCAAGCTAGAAGGGGTACAATAAGCCCTCTGTTATTGAATGAGGGCTGAGTGCTGTTTTTATGAAATACTACACAACTTTTGCGATGTTGTTTGTTGGGCTGCTGCTCACGGCCAATACCATTGGTCCCAAACCTTTGCAGTTGGGGCCTGTGGTCTTGCCTGCGGGCCTGATGTTATTTCCGCTGACTTATTTATTAGGGGTGATCTTAACTGAGGTATACGGCTTTTATGCATCAAGGAGAGTTATCTGGACAGCTTTAGCTTGCAATTTGTTTATGGCTACGGCCTGCCAGTTAGCCGTATTATGGCCGGGAGGTGATGCATGGACTAGTCAGGAAGCTTACGCTCAGGTATTAATACCTTCCAGTCGCATTATGGTGGTTTCAGTCTTTACTTACCTTATTGGCGAATTTATTAATGCCTATATTGTAGCTAAGCTAAAGATATTTATGGCAGGCAAGCGTTTCTGGGTTCGAGCGATCTCTGGCTCTGCTATCGGGGAATGTGTGGAGACTGCTTTGTTCCTGCCTTTGGCTTTTTGGGATTGGCCAGCAGAACAACTTTGGCGCCTGGCACCCGTTTATATCACTTTTAAAGTAGGCTATGCTTTTTGTGCCTTACCACTGGTTGGTAAGCTTGCAGGCTGGTTGAAGAGAGTCGAGGGTATCGATTATTACGATACTCATACGGATTTTAATCCTTTAGCAATATTTACAGAATGGTTTAGAAACAATGGCAAAACGTAGTTACACAGCTGAGTCTATTGAAGTATTAAGCGGTTTGGATCCAGTGCGCAAGCGCCCGGGTATGTATACCGATACCACCCGTCCCAATCACTTGGTACAAGAGGTGGTCGATAACAGCGTTGATGAAGCTCTAGCGGGTTATGCCAATAAAATACATGTACGCCTTTGTATTGATGGCTCGGTGGAGATCTCCGACAATGGCCGCGGCATGCCGGTTGATATTCATCCTGTTCACAAAGTCAGTGGTATTGAACTGATTTTAACCAAACTGCATGCGGGTGCAAAATTCTCTCAGAAAGATTATCGTTTTTCTGGCGGTTTGCATGGGGTCGGCGTTTCTGTGGTCAACGCTTTATCTCAAGTTCTTGAAGTGTGGGTGAAACGAGATGGCCAAGTATATTATATTCAGTTTCAAAATGGTGAACGTTCTAAGCCTTTAAAATGTTTAAAAGCTATTCCGAAAGGAGAAAGCGGCACCAAAGTTAAGTTTTGTCCCAATCCCAGCTATTTTGATACCCCCAAAATTGCTCCTGCAAAACTCAAGCATTTATTGCAAGCCAAAGCGGTACTCTGTCCTGGTCTACAAATGAGCTTTTATGATGAAGCGACTTCTGAAGAGATCAGCTGGCATTATGAAGGTGGTTTAAAAGATTATTTATTAGAACGCATTGGCGATAATCCACATTTGCCACAGTCACCCTTTGAAGGCAATCTTGAAGGCGAAAATGAAGCTGCATCTTGGGCTTTGGTATGGTTGCCTGAGGGCGGTGAAAGCGTTGAAGAAAGCTATGTCAATTTAATTCCCACCTCTCAAGGTGGTACTCACGTGAATGGGTTGCGCAGTGGACTTTTAGAAGCCATGCGTGATTTTTGTGAAATGCGCAATCTTTTGCCCCGGGGCGTTAAATTGGCTCCTGAAGATATCTGGGAAAAAATTGCTTTTGTGTTATCGCTAAAAATATTAGAACCTCAATTTGCCGGTCAAACCAAAGAGCGATTATCCTCACGCGAAAGTGCCGCGTTTGTTTCCGGTGTGGTGAAAGACACTTTTAGCTTGTGGTTAAATCAAGATGTGCAATCGGCAACCGAGCTTGCAGATTGGGTGATCAACAATGCCGAGCGCCGCTTAAAGGCCTCCAAACAGGTATTGCGCAAAAAAATTACCGTCGGCCCTGCACTACCCGGAAAATTGGCCGATTGTACCAACCCAGATCCTGCACGCAGCGAACTCTTTTTAGTTGAAGGAGATTCTGCAGGCGGCTCTGCCAAACAAGCGCGAGAACGCGATTTTCAAGCGGTGATGCCGTTGCGCGGTAAAATTCTCAATACCTGGGAAGTGGATGGTAGTGCAGTTTTGGCTTCACAAGAAGTACACGATATTGCTGTGGCCATCGGCGTTGATCCGGGTCAAACGTCTTTAGGATCTCTGCGTTATGGCAAGATTTGTATTTTGGCAGATGCAGACTCGGATGGCTTGCATATTGCAACTTTGCTCTGTGCTTTATTCTTAAAGCATTTTAGGCCTTTGGTGGCCGCAGGACATGTATTTGTCGCCATGCCGCCTTTGTATCGAATTGATTCAGGTAAAGAAATTTATTACGCTTTAGACGAAGCCGAAAAGCGCGGTATTATCGATAGGCTGACTGCCGAGAAGAAAAACAAAAAATTAAATGTTCAGCGCTTTAAAGGTTTGGGTGAGATGAATCCCTTACAATTGCGAGAAACCACCATGGCGCCTGATACCCGTCGTTTGGTTCAGTTAACCATTGAAGACAATGATGGTACGGATTCTTTAGTCGATATGCTATTGGCCAAAAAACGTGCTAGCGATAGGCGAGAATGGTTGGAAAATAAGGGTAATTTGGCAGTAGTTGAATAATAGACTTTAAGAGCTTGGTGATTTCAAGGAAAACCGATATGATCACTGAAGGCTTTTTAAATTTAAATATAATAGGAGAAAGATAATGACACATCACAATGCTGGCTTTTTGGGTCGAATTACTCCAGCCTGGCGTTATAGCCTGTATGTTTGGCTAGTCGCTTATGCAGTGGTTAAATTTCAACAAATCTTTGCTTCAGATCTGGTAGCTATACTGCTGAGCAAACGGACTCGAGATCACTTACTAGAAAAATTATCTGCAATTGCCGATAGGCTAGAGGCTGGCGAGTTTTCACAAGCCTTAAAAGATTTTAATGATAAAAAGATGCTGCCGGTTCAAAAATTCTCTTCTAAAATTGCCGAATTTGGATTGCTATTTTTAGCTTTACAGAAAATCCGACAAGGAGGTTTTATCAATTTGTTGGCTGCAACTTTCGTGGCAACTGCCAAAGTGATCGGTGGCCTTCATTTTCTGCCTTATTTAAGAGAATACCAAGCAGCAGTGGCAGCCGTGGGCAAAGATTCAGGGAATAGCCGAAATTTTCAATCAATGGTCAAGACGGCTTTGACAACACCCATTAAGCCACGTGAACAAGCTCTAGTCAGTGACAGGCAGCTGAGTCTCCAAATACCCAGCTCTGATGAATGCGGATCGAGAGCAGAGCTTTTGCAAGCTGATGAAGGCCGTGGTAGTGCTAGGACTCCAAGCAATAGCCACCCGTCTGCTTCAGCAGCCATTGGTGCTGGACATCTAAAGCTGTATCCATTACTGGGAATCATTGAAACTCCTTCTAGGACTACTTATTTGCCCAGTGGCAGAACTGCTAGACTCAGTCACAGTTCAGGCCCTTCACTGTCTTTAGATTCGACAGATCCGAGATCCGTACTCAACTTTGCGTCTTCAGCACCGAGCAGCCCTGTATTGACGGCCGCATTACCATCGCTTCAAGAAAGAGGATCAGCGCTTACATCGGGAGCTGCAACAAAGTCGTTCTCTCCGTCGCCTTAATTCCAGAAGCGGAAACGGATAGTAACAAATTCCAGTAGTCAGGAGATCCTATGCGCATTGAAACCTTAGAACGTCAGCCACTGCAAAGTTTTGCCGAGCAGGCTTATTTGGATTATTCCATGTATGTGATCCTCGATCGAGCTTTGCCCCATATTGGCGACGGTTTAAAGCCGGTTCAAAGGCGTATTATTTATGCGATGTCTGAGTTGGGCTTAAGCAATGACGCCAAGTTTAAAAAATCGGCACGTACCGTGGGTGACGTTTTAGGTAAATATCATCCTCATGGTGATAGTGCTTGTTATGAAGCGATGGTGTTGATGTCTCAGTCCTTCTCTTACCGTTATGTCTTGGTTGATGGTCAAGGCAACTGGGGTTCACCGGATGATCCCAAATCTTTTGCAGCCATGCGGTATACCGAAGCGCGTCTGTCGCGCTATGCGGCTCTTTTATTGAGTGAATTAGAACAAGGCACCGTCGATTGGTTGCCAAATTTTGATGGCACCATGAACGAGCCTAAAGTATTGCCAGCGCGCTTGCCTCAGGTACTCTTAAATGGCACCACCGGTATTGCGGTGGGCATGAATACCGATATTCCCTCGCACAATTTGCGAGAAGTGGCTGAGGCTTGCCGTTATTTATTGGAAAATCCCACGGCCTCGGTGACCGATTTATGCACATTTATTCAAGCGCCCGATTTTGCAACCGCTGCAGAGATTATTACCCCGCGTTCTGATATCTTAAAAATGTACGAAACCGGTATGGGCAGTATCCGGGTACGAGCCGTGTATCGTGTCGAGGACGACTGCATTATCGTCAGTGCTTTGCCACCTTCTGTTTCGGGTAGTAAAGTTTTAGAACAAATTGCGGAACTGATGCAGGCTAAAAAATTACCTTTGGTCAGCGATTTAAGGGATGAGTCTTCTCATGAAGATCCAACCCGCCTGGTGATTGTGCCTCGCTCCAATCGGACCGACATTGAAAGTATTATGTCACATTTGTTTGTTAGCACTGATTTAGAGAAAAGCTATCGGGTTAATCTTAATATTATTGGTTTAAATGGCAAGCCCAAAGTTTACAATTTAAAAACTCTGTTAACCGAGTGGTTGCAATTTCGTTTAAGCACGGTTAAAAGACGGCTCAATTATCGATTGGAAAAGATCCTAGCCCGGCTGCATATTTTAGAAGGCTTATTGAAAGCTTTGTTAGATATCGATGCAGTCATTCATATTATTAGAACTGAAGATGAACCCAAAAAAGTTCTGATGCAGCGTTTTGTATTAAGCGATATACAAGCTGAAGCCATTCTAGAATTAAAATTACGCCATTTGGCCAAGCTTGAAGAAATGAAAGTACGCAGTGAACAAGCAGCTTTAGATAAAGAACGGCAACAACTCGAAAAAGATTTAAATTCGGAAACTCGGTTAAAAAATCTGATTAAGAAAGAATTAGAAGACGATGCCAAAAATTTTGGTGATGAGAGGCGCTCACCCATCATTGAGCGCGCGACCGCGCAGCCCTTAAAATTGATTGAAAAAATTGTCTCTGAACCCATTACGGTGATTTTATCGGCCAAGGGCTGGATACGTTCAGCCAAGGGGCATGAAGTCGATGCCACCAGCCTGACGTATAAAGCGGGAGATGAATTAAAAGTCGCGGCACTGGGTAAAACGGACCAAGCGGCGATATTTATCGATTCTACGGGCCGCTCTTATAGTTTGGCTGCACACAGTTTGCCTTCGGCACGGGGTCATGGTGAGCCTTTAACGGGCCGGGTTAATCCGCCGGCAGGAGCCACATTTGAAGCTTTGCTCATGGGAGAAGGCAGTCAGCGTTGTCTTTTAGCGTCTAATCAAGGCTTTGGTTTTATTGTGAAGCTTGAAGAGCTCTTGGCCAAAAATCGCAATGGCAAAACGGTTATTAAAATTCCAGAAGGCGCACGCCTGATCAGTCCATTGTTGTTAAAATCAGAAGATCGCTTTATTGCCCTATTAAGCTCTGTTGGTCAACTATTGATCTGTGATATAAGTACTTTAACTGAAATGAACAAAGGCAAAGGTGAAAAACTTTTAGCCTTAGCTAAGACGGGTCACGCCGAGCTGATGAAATTGTTTGCTTTTGGGGCCAAACAGCATTTGCTGTTAACGGGCAATAAGAAAAAGTTGATCTTAACACCGAAAGAATGGGCGCTTTATAAAGGCGAGCGTGGCACTCGTGGTATTAATTTGCCTAAAGGCTATGAAAAAATGAATAATATAGAGATAGAGAACAAAGTTTAAAGGTGGCTTGCAAACGACACGCTTGCCTTTTCCAGATCCAGGTTGTGTTATGTAACTGCGCTATAAGTGGTTTAAATATGATAGCCAAGATTTTAATGAATAGCAGAATTTAAGTTAGTTTAATAAAAGTTTATGAGGAATACATGAAAACCCAATTAACAAATAATTTTATTTCCCAGCTGAATGCTTGGCTGCGTACGCAGTCAAGCATTCGCGGCGCTTTGTTGGTGGGCTCTCATGCACGAGGCGACGCAACTGAAGACTCTGAGATAGATATCCTTTTATTGGTCACGAAGGCTGAACTTTATTTATCAGCGACAGATTGGGTGCATCGCTTTGGCACCGTTGATGCAATTAAAAAAGAAAAATATGGTATAGCAACCTCAGTAAAAGTTCGGTTTAAGAATGGAGTCCAAGTGGAATTCAAGGTTGCGCCTTTACCCTGGGCTACAACCAACCCTGTTGATGAAGACACTCGGGAAGTTGTATTAAATGGCGCTAAAATTCTCTGGGACGCTGATAATTTGTTAAATGCTTTATTTTCTAGCTGCAAAAATGAAGGCAAGGCTTTATTGACATCCTAAGAAAAAATCTTTAAAGCCCGCGATTTATTTTTTTAAGGCGGGCTTTTTTTAATCCTGGAAAAAACAGGTATGATTTGAAATAATTTAAAGCACCCTTTTTGGTGTGTTTTAAATGAAATGCCATTCTTTTTTAAATCCGCATCATAAGAAGAATAGATCTAGCAAGTAACAAGGCAGAAATTATCATTATAACCGGTACTATTTATTGGGAGCAGACCAGTATCGACAGCTCACTCAGGAATCTAGAAGTCTTTCCAAGCTTCTACAAATGACTCCAGAGCAACAAGGTTCATAATAGACTGGCCCGAATATTGGCCTAGACAACTTAGTTCAATACACTGTTTTAAATAATCTTTGTTAATGAACTTGTTTTTAGAAAGATAGCCTTCTAAACACTTCTCAAGAATATAGGTTTTGTTTTCTTTAATTCCAAGCTGGTTCACTCCAGTAACTTCACCTTTACTTTTGCGCCAAACATTGTCTGTATTAAAATAATCACTTATAGATTTTCTGAAAAGAAATCGGTCATGGGTTTTGTTGTACATTAAATAGGTAGGGATTGATAATGCCAGTTCAGCTATAGGTTGGGACAACAGTGGATAACTCACGTATTGCCCGCGCATGCTGCCACTTACAGAAGCAAGTGCATGAAAAAGCGCCTCTATTTGAAAAAACTTTCCAGGTTGTAAGCCAAACTTCTCATCAGTTTGGTAACATGGATGAGAAAATGTTTTTAGGAGTTTTACATGCTCTAGTAATTTTTCACTAAACCAGGTTTCTGACAGTTTATCTAATCCATATGGGTACCTTTTATTATAATAATAGAACATGTTTTTGATGAAAACCTTCAAAATCCTCCAAATATGTACCCGGTGTATTGAGCTCAGCTCTTTGCTTTTCTGAAAGAATCCAGAAAAATTTCTATCTAAAAACGAATCACATAACGATTCAATAGCTGGAGGACACATGAAAAGGTGGTCTCCTCCCTCCCCGGCTATAAATAACGACTCTCCCGAGCTCATAAATCTATTTATGAGGTCCAGTTCAATCTTAACTCTTACCAAGCTGGTATCAGGCATATTAGGAAAAAAAGCACTCTCTGACACTGAACTAAAAGGCATTGACCCAGATATATCATATTCTATAAGTTCTATCTCCAATTCTTTAGCTATTTTTTTCGCATATATTAACTCATTCGAAGAGTTAATTGTGGGATGACTTATATTAATTGCTTTCAGTGTTTGTCCATTACTTAAACATAGTTTAGCGGCATATAAAATGGCGGTCGAATCCAATCCACCAGAAAAATCTAAAAAGATATTTTTTTTATCTTTTAGTAATCTTTTTGTAACAAATTGGAGGGTTTCTGGGATCTTTTCCAGGTTTCTTAACGCACTAAAAGGGTCGGATGTTTGAACGAATCTTTGAACATCCCATGCTAATTTTGAAGATATTGTGCCACTTGTCTCAAAGCTGATACAACAGGCCTGAGGTATTGAATAGACACCTTCAAATGCACTGTCTGACGACAAATGTGGACTACCGAACAAACCAACAAGAAAGTCCAGTAAGTACTTTTGGTTTAAGCGTGGTTTCAAAGCCAATAACTTAAATAAATAAATCAATTCATTTGTAAATATAACGCAACTTTCTTCTTTATTATCAAAATAATAGCAAGGAAGGTGCCCTACAGGATCTTTAAAAATTTCAATCTTATGCTGCCTGGATTGGACTGCAATATAATTACCCCAATAGCGTGTTGCGATTTCATCAATATTCGTATTAAATTGATAATTTTTACCGATACTCAATTCAGAGTTCTCATGTACTTCTCCCAAAAGTAGCAATTCTTGCTCATGAGATAATGTATGAGACTGAAAAGCCAACCCAGGACTTAAAAATACATTTAAATTAGACAGCTTAATTTTATGAACGAGGCCAGCCTTATTTGACTCTTGAATTAATTGAGTGGCTTTCGAAAGTATTCCTTCATTTTGATATCCATTCGTCCATATTACTCCTAAGAAAGTCATTTGAAATAGCTTGAAAATATTTTTGATAGTTGAAAAGGAAGCTTTGGATCATCATTAATGACTAAATGGTTTACCTCTACCCATGCATGTGCATGAAATGGATATAATTGAACCCCTATTGAAAACTCTGCATTCCATTTTCTTTTGTAGCACATGGATGCCAGGGCAGCAGCCCATTGTAAGCATTTCACGCGTTTAAAATAATAAAAAGATGCCTGATCGAGCGCAATTGCAAATGGCTCAACTTTTTCTGGAAGAATTTTTGTTTGTTGTTGTTTGCTCATCTTTTGAAGGTATGCAAGCAATCCACTTAAATTGTACAGCTTAAGTATGAGATCTATTTTTAATAAAGCCAAATAAGCTTCGATTATAAGCGATCTCCCCACTGCTTTGTATAAGTTTTTATCAGGAAGTGTCCAAATAAAATCTTCCAACCCACCACCTGTTTTATTGTTGACATGAAAGTTCAGGCCTGTTGGCTTTTGAGAGTTTAATTGTATAATATTTTCTTCCTTTAGGGAGGCTGGTATTTCAAGATCACTTGTAGTCATCATCTGCTGAAATCTATGCTCACAAGAGCTGCTAGTATAAGCATTTTCCAAATTGATCTCTTGGAATAGGAATGTTAAAAAGAAGGAAGAAACTTTCTCATCTAAAACTAAATATTTATCGTTCTTTACATCAAGTATCATAACAGTACGATTAAACTCCGTGGCATACATGCCAGGGTTTAAATCAATATACTGTTGGGAATTAAATCTGTTCATTAAATTTATTAAAATATGGAGATGACTAGATTTGCTAGGAATCTATACTGTAGTGTATGAACACTACCTTTATTTTACTAAACACAGCTAGCCATCTTATTTATTCATTTTTAAGTTAACGTGAACTTTATTTAGGTTACACTACCTTGTCTTGCGCCTTGTCTTGCGCCTCGAATTTCAGTGCCATTACCTTTGTGGCCATTAGTAGCTTTTGAAGCTTTCTCAACCAATGTGAAAATGCCCTTTGAATTTTGTTTTTGCTGCTTCATGATTTGGTTCCTATATTAATTGATATAATATTAATGTAACTTAAGTTTACGTGAAACGTCAACATTTGGTGGCATGCACTAGTTTTAACAAGCTAAAATTTTAATAAAGAATTATCTTACCACCATGCTGCCTAAGCAGCAGGAGGCCGAAATGGGTATAAATTTATCTTTTCAATAAAGTTGTGAATGAGAACAATAAAACTATTCTTACTAGAGTAATTTTTATTAAATGGACGCACGATTGAAGCCTCAGACTTAAACTTGTTTTTATCAGATATGTCTGGATCTTTTCCACTAGGAAAGGACTTGCATCAAGATGCAACTATAAATTTAAATTATCATCAAATAAAAGATGCCTGCAAGCTTGTTCGAAACAAAGAACGCAAAGTAGTGCAAGGAGATGTTGGCGATATAGATTATTCCTCAGAATCGCAGAAAGTTTCGAACCTTGCAAAAAAATACTCTCTACTGAAAGCAAAGATATTGAAGTTTGTGTATGGCTGATTGAAGCGTCATTAAGATTAGTGCAGTTCTCCGGCTTAAAAAATAGTTTTGAAATGACTCACTCCCTGTGTGAGAAATATTGGGATTATTTGTATCCTCTTCAAATGAAGAAGGTTTGTCAATCCGTGGATCCGCTTTAGCAGGTTTAAACGGTGATGACGCAGAGGGAACTCTTACCTAGTAACCAATACGCCTATCACCCCAGATAATACCTGTGGCTCGTTTGCGCTTTGGATGATTTCAAAGCGCTAGCATCAGCAAGATCACCAATTAACTGGCTTCTGTTTCTATTTCAACAGTACGGCTGGTTTTGCCTTTATCTGCCTTAGAAATTTCAATCCGCAAAGTGCCGTTTTTGGCTTTGGCTTTGATGCCAGCTTCCTGAATATTGGGTAAAATAAAGCTGCGATAAAAAGTACCATAGGATCTTTCTAGCCGGGTATAATTTTCCCCTTTTTCCTCAATTTCTGATTTCTTTTCGCCTTCCAAGATTAAGGTATTGTCTTCAATTCTAATTTTAATATCTTTGGGATCTACGCCGGGCATATCAGCTGTCACTAGGTATTTGTTGGCCTCTTCTTTAATATCTACCAGAGGAAAAGAGCCGCTGTCAGCAGTGAAATCAAAAGGCACTAAACGACCGCTGTCTCGCAATAGCTGGTTGATATCACTGGCCAAATTACGCAGCACTGAGCGTGGCTGGTAAGGGGTTAAGGATGCCATAAATTTTCTCCTTTTATTAAAAAATACTTATTGGCCATTATAATAATCATTTAAGTTTTTATGCAAGCCATCACAGGGAGGATATGCAAAAAAGCCAAATAATTTATTTTAGCATCTGCCAATTATTTTTTTAAAGAAGAACAGATGTAGGCAGCAATAAGTTGGGACGGTCTTTGAATACCTATTTTTTCAAAACAAATGATCAGCATCCCAGTCTGCTTGATCCATCATCCTTTACATTTGAGAAGTTTTGGGCCTATGTTAATACTCAGGCCTCTAGGGCTGGGAGGGAAATCATCAATCGTGAAATTGTGCTTAATCATTCTATTCATATGACGCATTCAGATAAAATACTTTTTGCTACACCTATTGAATGGGATGAATTAGATGAAGAAGTATCAAGCTCTGATTATTTTAATATTTTTACTATCTTGGACAGATTAAAGGAAAAATGGGATATTGGATCTGATTTGAATGACTATGCTTGCTCTTTTAAAAACGCAGATAAAATAATCCAAAAAACTTTGGTTCAATAGAAATCAAAGAAAACATGGATTTTATGGCTGGCTACAAAGAACTCCAAATTCCATCAAAGTCGCCACTGCCACCAGGGGCTTTAAGTTCTGGATCTTTTGGTTCTTCTGGTGGTATTTCATTATCAGAGGTGTCAATGCCTGGGGCTGTTTCTTCTTTGAAAATGAAAATTTTATAGTTGTGGGTTATATCAACTAATTCGGTAATTTCTGTTTGTAAAGGCGTTTCTCGATTACCATATTTAATGGCGATGGTGCTGCCTACTTTGAATGGAACGCTTGGCGTTAGGAGAAGGGAAGCCCCTTCTTTATAAATGTAGATACAGCGTAAATAGTAACCGGTGGCCTGTCCTTCTTTAATGAGCTGAATGCTGCCTGCTTGGGCTTCGGCTGCGATAAGATCAACACCAAAATTCCATTTACCTTGGGTGTCTCTTTGAGTCCAGCGAATAATCCCAATTTCTATAGTTGGCTTTGATCCTCTTTTAAGGCCAACAATTTCTCCAGCTTGAATAGATAGATCTTCTGAAGATAGGCACTCAATACCGAGACCTTTTTCACTTTTATTAATTGCTTGGCAAAGAAAGGCTGGGAAAATATTTTTATTAACCTCAGAAGGAGGTGCCTCGCTGATGCTTTCTTGTACACCCATAGAAACGCTACTCATGGAAAATGAGGAAGCACTATTGCCAAATGACAAAGACCCGTCATTGATAGAGTTGTCGTGTCCTTGAAATTCTTTTTTGCCGTTTAAATGATAATGTGCTGATGATAGCCCAGTGTAAATTTCAATATTTTCAATAGACTCGCTCCGTTTCAGAATGCGTTTTCTGCTATCACCCCATTCTTGGATTAAACCTTTTAGTAAAGGTAGAGACAAACTGTAGGTAGGATCATCGCTGTGTTTTAAGCGTATGCTGAGTTCATTTTTTTGTAATTCGAGATACACAGGTTTTAAAATAGATTCAACGCCCCGAATATTAAAAATGCGGATCGAGTGAGAGTCTTTAGTCAAATTGATAGGTTCGAGAGGTTTATCGATGTCCGCGTTGATTGCAAAACAGCCGGGCTTTACCTCTACAGAAGCACCGAGTGTGCTTAAAAAGATCTGGGCATCCCAGACAACGGCCATATGTAGAAGCTGTTCGTGATCTTTTTGGCGCCATTTGTAAGGGTTGCAAGCTGCAAGTGTTAGAGCTTGCTTATAAGGAGCTTCAAGCCCGTTATGAAATTGATTTTTTTCTGCATAATTGTATAAAAGGTGTAGCTCTTGCCAGACGCCGGCAGGGACGGCCGCTTGTGTTTGGTAGCAGCGCAGGAAAATCTGCAGTGAGTAATGAAAAATTTGATTTAATGATTTCTGTATTATTACTTTAGTTGCTTCATTGCTGGGGTTGGCAGACAGTTCATCGACTACAATTTTATATCCTTGAATGATGGTCAGTTGTAAGGTTTCAGCAAACTGAGTAATAGAACGTTTTAAAGCGTTGAGAGGGCCATGCTGGCCAATATAATGTTTGCGTAAAGTTTGTGAAATATAGTGCACCGTAGAATGCAATATTTCCAATATCTCGAATCTTTTTTGAGGAGCAATGGTGACTTGATTAGATTCTAAAATAGCATAGTAGACTTTTTTGGCGGTTGAGCCTGTGTCTGACATAGGCAGGGTTGACTGCCAGTTCAATATCGCTTGAGGCGACAATTGAACATGGGTGCTATTTTTCAATGCTTGAGCTGGGAGCGTTAGACCCAGAGTACCGCGTCGCATTTCCATATAATAAAGAGTATAGACAGTGAGAGCAGAGCTTGCGCCCTGTTATCTGGTTCATTAAAAATTAAGGAAATTCGATATCGACGAGATTCCCTCTAGGTCATATACCTTTATCATGTAAATTAAGAGATAGACTCCAGCTGATTGGCATCAGCCGATAGATCTTCACTGGCATGCAGGGGGACTGGTGTTTTGGCATTTTTGCCAGGCAACTCTTGTACCAATTTAGGCACCAGATACCCTGGAAGCCGGCCCAGCAACTGGGAGGCAAGGATTTGCGCCTCTTTTAAAGAAACTTCAAAATGTCCGCTACCCTGTACTTTATCTAAAATGTGCAAATAATAGGGCATGATACCTGCTTTAAAGAGAGCATGACTTAAGCCTTCCAGGATCTCGACTCGATCATTAATACCTTTTAAAAGTACAGTTTGACTAAGTAAGGTAACTCCAGCTTGTTTCAAAGGCTTTAATGCCAAGCGTACGCTGTCATCTATTTCATTGGGATGGTTAGCATGCAGCACCAATACGGTCTTTAAGGTCGATGGAGTCAAAATTTCAATCAGCCGAGGCGTGATGCGGTTTGGTATGACAATGGGCAGGCGCGTGTGGATCCGTAAAGTGGTAACCTGCGGGAGAGTGACAATTTTTTCAATAAAGGTATTTAAATATTCATCATTGACCATTAACGGATCACCGCCACTTAAAATAACCTCGAAAACTTCTGGATTTTCTTTCAGGTAATTTAAAATTTTGTCTAATCCTTTTAGGCCCGGGATATTGTTGGCATAGGGGAAATTTTGCCTAAAACAATAACGGCAATGCACGGCACAGGCACTGGTGAGCATAATCAGCACCCGGCCGTAGTATTTGTGCAAGACGCCGGGCAGAGGATTGTATTTATCTTCTTGCAAAGCGTCTCTACTGAAACCCGGGTAGGTTTTGGCTTCGGCGTTTTCAGGTAAGATTTGGCGCAATAAAGGATCTAAAGGATCATTGATGCGCATGCGAGAAATAAAGCTCTGAGGCACTTTTAAAGGGAAGTGCCCCGCTTTTAAGAGATAAGGGGGTAACTGGGATTTGTTAATCTTAAGAATGTTAATTAACTTATCTATGCAGCTGATACTGTCTTTCAGCTCCTGCTGCCAGCTTGAATTCTGCTTTATTACTGAGATTTGAGGTATCATTGGCTTTCTAAAAACCGGTATCGTACCTCAAACAATAGGATAAGGGCAAATATGGCATCTTACAGCACCAATGAATTTAAAAATGGACTTAAACTTATTTTGGACGGGGATCCTTGCAGTATTTTAGAAAATGAATATGTAAAGCCTGGCAAAGGCCAAGCTTTTAATCGGGTCAAATTACGCAACCTTAAAACGGGTCGCGTTCTTGAACGTACTTTTAAGTCAGGGGATAGTTTGGAAGCTGCTGATGTTGCAGAAAAGGAAATGCAGTATCTCTATAATGATGGTGAGCGTTGGCATTTCATGTGCCCTGAAAACTATGAGCAATATGAAATCAGCAAAGCCGTCATCAGTGACGCCGCTTTGTGGTTAAAGGAACAAGATAGCTGTATTGTTACTTTATGGAATGAAGCGCCTTTGATTGTGACCCCGCCGAATTTTGTAACTTTAAAAATTGTTGAAACGGATCCTGGCATCCGGGGTGATACTTCAGGTGGTGGCGGTAAACCTGCTACTTTAGAAACCGGTGCGGTCGTGCGAGTGCCCTTGTTTGTCCAAGGCGGCGACTTTGTTAAGGTGGATACCCGTACCGGTGAATATGTCTCAAGAGCCAAGGAATAAGTGCCTGGGGGGCAGCGCCCCAGATACCGACTATAAGGAATATTTATGGACTGGCAGCCTACAGCTTCGCGCTTGGCTTTGAAAACTCGAGCGGATGTTTTAGCCACTATTCGGTGTTTTTTTGCTGAGCGCGATGTAATGGAAGTTGAGACACCGTTGATCTGTCATAGTGCAGTTTTAGACTTACACGTAGAAGTTTTTAAAACGGTGTATGATTCTGGCGGCCATCAAGAAGAGGCTTTGTATTTACAAACCTCCCCTGAGTTTGCTATGAAAAGACTCCTTGCAGCAGGCAGTGGTGCTATCTATCAAATTTGTCATGCATTTCGCAATGGTGGGGAGTCCGGTCGCAATCATAATCCTGAGTTTACCATGCTGGAGTGGTATAGGCCGGGATTTGATTTAGAAGACTTAATGGATGAAACCGATGATCTCATAAGACGGATTTTGCAATGTGATAAAGCTCATCGCCAAAGTTATCAAGAAGTTTTTGCACAACACTTTTCTTTGAACCCTCATACCGCAGCAATTGTAGATTTACAAAATGCTGGTGAAAAGGCAGGCATTCACATTGAAGCCTCGATGCTTGATAAGGATGACTGGTTAAATTTATTGTTTAGCCATTGTATTGAGCCAACATTGGGGCTGGAGTCACCTTCTTTCATCTATGATTTTCCGGCGAGTCAAGCGGCTTTGGCACGGATACGTTTAGGCGAGATCCCGGTTGCCGAGCGTTTTGAAGTGTATATGGCGGGCTTGGAATTGGCCAATGGTTATTATGAATTAACCGATGCAGCGATCCAGCTAGATCGTTTTAAAAATGAATACCAAGCACGTGTCGATCGCGCCTTAGATGTATCACCGATTGATATGCGTTTGGTTGAGGCATTGCAATCTGGTATGCCCGACTGTGCCGGTATAGCCTTAGGCATTGATCGGCTTATACTGCTTAAAGCCAAGGCCAGCCATATTGATGAAATTCTAGCTTTTCCTATTGAAAGAGCCTGAAGAATTGCATAGGGTGCTGCATGAAAGCCGTAGCCTCGGTGAATTTTGCTTTGCAGAGTGATGACATCCGACCAAAAAGTAGGTTATTTTGCCCAGCATCATGTTGAAAATTTGGCCTTAAATTTATGTGCTTGTGAGCTTTTCCAACAAAGCTTCCTAGGCCACCATAGGCGGGAGGTGCGTGATGATTGAGGAGGATTTAATTTTACCGGTGACAAGTCTTTAGAGCCTATTTTAGAATTTCTCAGGCGGCGAACGAGCTTGGTTGGTATGGACCCTCCTTACATGGCAAGGGCCCAACCTCTTATGACTGGATGAACCGACCAATCATTTAGACTTAGAGATGCGCGAGGCGCTGACTTTAAGTTTACAAGATTTTCAAGGTGCAATCGTATGGGTATCTCATGATCGTTCGCTTTTAAAAGAAAATTGTAATGAGCTTTTTTTGCTTCAAGAGGGAAAACTGGTACTTTTTGAGGGGGATGTCGAAGCATACTAGGCAACCTTAATGCGCAGCAAAGCAAATTAGCCCTCCGTAAAAGTTAGGGGTGTTTAATATCCGTTCATCTATGATACAATAAAATTTATAATTTATTAAGATAAGTAGCTTTCTTTAAATAACATCAGACTTTTTTTTGAGAGAACCTTGTAGCTGCAGGAGGGTAGCATGCTTTCAACACCTTTTTTCGTTCAAGAAGACAAACCTAGCCAATCATTACTTATGTTATTAGCTCACATAGATAATGCGACCGAGCATGCTCCTTTACCTTGTATTACCGTTTGTAAGACAGGGTTGAATGATAAACAATTAAAAACCGTCATTGATAAAATTAACCAAAAACCTTTTTTGATGGCGAGCATTCAAGATTTAAATTTGTCTGATAATGTTCTCACGGCAGTGGGTGCTCAATATTTGGCAGAGCATGCTTTAAAAAAATGGCCTAAGTTACAGAATTTAGATTTAAATAATAATCCGTTAGGGAGCCGTGGGCTTAAGGAAATTCAACAAGCCTTAAGCCATAAAAATTTCGGAAATACCTCGGTGATATCTTTAAAGATAAATAATATAGGCTGTGGCGGCCATGAGGGGTCGGCCATTATTGCAGATTTAATTAAAGACAACATCAGCTTAAAAAGCTTAGAGATTGCGAGTAATCAATTAAGTGATGACATAGCCTTAGTGGCGGACGCATTACGAGAAAATCAGAAGTTAGAAATATTAGATTGCCGTGGTAACTTAGTAGGTAACCGCGGCGCTTTGGCCTTTGCCCAATCTTTAAGTTCTTCGGCTAAAACATCTTCGACCTCTTTGGTTAAAACCCACTATTCTTTTACCGACTACTTTCGGGCAGTCTTGGATGAAATCCTTGGAAAACTGCCCAGCAACACCACATTGCAAAAGTTGTATATTTCTTCTAATAATATTGGCGCTGAAGGGCTTAAGGCTTTAAGCGAAACCGCCATTGAAGTGAATTGCTCGGAACCTTCAATCACACCGCAGCTCCGCAGCCGAAGCCTTGGGGATTTATCGAGTTTAAAACAACAACAGCCAGCTACAGCAAGTTTGGAAGTTCCCACTTTGCCAAGCCCCTCACCTGTATTGATGCAATATAACCGGCAATATAACCACTCTTTGGAAGAAAACCCTATTACCTGCGAGAGAGGGCTAAGCGCTTATCTGAGTAGTCACCTGTAGCGGCTATATTTTTTAAACTTACTTCGTTTTGTAAAAAATATTTAAAAGCCTGTCATAAGTCATTAGAGAGGCATTCTCCGCAAACGCAGTGAGCAGACAGGCTGACGAGCAGGGCAGGCTGGCAAGGACGGCTGTGGCGCAATGAATAGCTGTCCCACCTTAACAGCTGCGCTTGAAGGAAAAGGCGGCCCTACAAAGCTTCTCTTATCATGACACGCTTGCGCTTCAGCGGTGGCAGCGATCTTGCTAGGTACAGCCGCTGCAGCGGTTTGGATGATTAAGCCTTGCCGCCTTGCCCTTACAATACTAAAGGGCAGGACTTGGAATGGTGGTGGCTTGTGTCGTGTCAATGAGGCGATGAGTTGTGGTGAAGTAACTTTTTACCTGGTTCGTGAGGCAGTTTTGATATAGCCAACTCGGTATTACCGCATCTCCGTTATCAGGCTTATAGGTGGATGAACCATTTAAACCACCCCAAATGTCATTATAAGCTGCACATAATCCCCCGAAGCTTATCAAGAGGTTTCCAAGTTCATTTCGATAAATATTTTTATAATTTTGGATCCTTTCAAGGTGTTGTCTTATGCTGGCCTCGCTGTTGCGTCTTTCGGAAGGCTGGAAGCTGGCACTGGAAGCTAAAGTGATGGTACGGCGATTTTCTTTAGCGTCTTCTGCACTTTCGTCTCCTCGCTTTAATCTTCGGGGGGTGCTAGTAATAGGTGAAGTAGAAGAGGGCATTAATAATTCTGATGAAGGATTGATATAGTACCGGTGATCACGAAAATTTTTCCATAAAGTGCGAAGACTATTTTGAATATTGATTGCTTCAGTATAAAAAGTGATGATGCCTTTTGAAAAGGTGAAAAATTGAACCGCCATGTAAAGTGAGTAAGAGATTTTAGCAAATACATTTTTATAAGAACCCCGTGCAGCGGAAACCTTTGTTACGTTAATAAGAGCCACTTTGGGCAGCTTGGACCAGTCAAAACTCAGCTGGGCTGTTAAAATGCTAAACGAGATAATCAACGACACTAAACGCCTAAAAACTTTCGGCGTAAAATGGTATTTCCCATCTGAGGGGGAGACATTCTTTTCCTTAAAGTTTTGCCAGCTTTTCATTAGGGGATGAGATTCCCGATGAAAATTTTTGTAAAGACTAAAACAACGCCCCACTAAACTTAGAAAGCGGTGAGCATGGTTACCACCAGACATCAATAAAGAAAAATATGAATGGGCATCCCATGTTGAAAATTTGCGAATTTCTGAGATAAAGCCTTGCAGACCGTGTTTAACATCGGCAATAAAATTTACCCCTTTTCTTAACCAGATATTTTTTATTATATTTTTTATTTGTTCTAAGAAGCCTGAGCAATTTTGCAGATCGAGTATTGATAAAAGTCGCGCTTCAGAATTGTCCTTACTTAAAGATTCAGACCGCCACTCCTTTAAATTTCGTATTAAGAGGATGGGGTAGGCAAATGCTAAAGCAAATAAGTACAGTGAATTGATGATGAGCGACGCCAGACTCGTGATAAGGCTGAAGCCTAAATGGTAGATGCTGTTAAGGCTTAACCAAGGTGTTTTAAAAAAAGGTATGGGGCTAATTTCAAATTCAAAGCTGTCGTTCATTAGGCTTGGGCTCCGCTTAACATCAATGATAATGAATGTGAGTGAGTATGCCTCAGTAAAAAAGGACACTAAGACTAGTTATCTTACCTCCTTATTAGAAAGCTTTCAATCCATAATGAGTTGTATAAAATTGCAGTGTGACTGTCTCTTTAAATAGCGTGGTTACCCAAACATGGAATAATTTAATAGGTTGAAAAATAACTAAAAAATTTGCTTGGCAGTTAGTTGTTCTCTTTTAAATAAAAAAAGGTGTTACTATGCAAACCTCTGAAACAGCCTGCCGGCTGGGAGCTTCCTAAGACGCCTCCCCTGATTTAAAAGAATTAAACTGAGCAGGCAACGCCCTAGTGAATGATGGCAGTGAGAGCGTTAAAGTTCTTATTAACGCCTAAGCTAAAAAAATTGTGCGCTGATTGTATTGACTGGGTGGTTATGAACTGGGTGGTTATGAATAGACAAGCTGCCAAATATATTTTGGCAAAAGAGCTTGCCGCATCTGTGGAACAAGTTGAGTTTTTAAATCCGCCAGTCAGTTATGAAAAAATTTATGCTGGAGTTTTAAAGTCTAAACCTGAGAGCATTCAGCTTTTGCAAGTCTTTAATAACGATTTAAGAATTCTGAGCGATAAGGGTAGCTTAGATAAGGTTATGGAAAAGTACCAAAATTTTCTGTTACAGTAAAATTTTCAGGGAGGAATAAAGATGAAAAAGTCATTGGTTATATTTTTAGGTATTTTGATGGTTGCTTTTTCGGCATTTTCTGCTGAAATTATCGTTGAGCAGAAAAATAAGTTATTCTTTTATCAGGATAAACAGCTAACCCCTGATACAGTCATTGCTGCAAAAGTAGGCGATGTTTTGCGCTTTGTGAACGCAGATACGGTTGTGCATAATCTATTCAGCTTATCGGAAGGTATGGTTTTTGATGTAGGCCCTCAATATCCTAAGGATCAAAATGGTCAGGATGTTATAGTTCCTCTGAAGAAAGCTGGTCTTTTGAAAGTCGAATGTGCAATACATCCACAGATGACTCTACAGATCAAAATTGACTAGGGCTGTTCGTATGTGGGCAATCAGCTTTTAGCTGCGAGAAAAAGTTCCCAGCGATTGCCCCATTTTAATCAGCAAGCCCCAATTTAAATTGGCTGCAAAATTAAAGCGATCTTTTTCAAATAGAACGATAGTTGTAGAACCTAATCTAAAGCGACCCATTTCTTCACCTTTGTTGAGGAAAACAGGGGGGCTACCTGCACCGTAGTGAGTAGTGGCTATATGGCGTTTATTTAAGATGGGTAGCCGGCCGGCCCAAATGGTTTCCATATTGCCTACAATCATGGCACCCACCATAATGACCGCCATTAAACCTGCTTCAGTTTCAAAGATACAAACCACCCTTTCGTTTCGAGCCATGATCCCAGGAATAACCGCGGTAATTCTTGGATTCACTGAAAATAAACGACCTGGAATATAGATCATGCTTTTCAGCTGTCCATCTAAAGGCATATGGACGCGATGGTAATCATGGGGAGCAAGATATTGGGTAATAAAACTGCCATTTTCAAAAGTTTGGCTTGCGGCATCTCCTGCCAATAAATTTTCTAGAGTAAAATATTGGCCTTTTGCTTGGATTAACCGATTTTTTTCTATTTGACCCATTTGCGCTATAGCGCTATCTGCCGGACTAATCGCTGTATAGGGATTGGCATCAATGGGTCTGGCTTCAGCTTTTAAACGGCGAGTAAAAAAGTCATTAAAACTGCGATATTTACTGACATCAGGTTCAGCCGCTTCTTGAAAACAAACTGGATAACGTTTAATAAAATATTGAATTAAAGCTTGGCTTAATTTAGGACTTTGGTGATTGGCCAAAAAATCTGCGATACAGGATATCAGCCGATGTGGCAAAAGATGTTGCAGGTAGGACACCTGGCTCTCCTGAAAATGACCGAAATGGTGAGTTATGATAAGTCGCCAGGGACAAGGTCGTCTAGAGGCCCTTTTAAAAGTGAGATAAACGACTAATATGTAAGAATAGGCAAGGAAACACATCATATGAATCTCATCATAGGCGGCATCATTGTTTTGGGCTCGGTGCTCGGGGGCTTTGTGCTCGAAGAAGGTCAACTTATGGCCTTGTTTCAGCCTTATGAATTGCTGATAGTCTTTGGCGCAGCTTTTGGTGGCTTTGTGGTGGCTAATCCCCCTAAAGTGGTCAAGGGTTCTTTTGTCGCTATTCCAAGATTGTTGGCCAAGGATCCTTATAATAAAAAAGCCTATCTAGATCTCTTAAGTCTTCTTTACAAAGTTGCAATCAAAATCCGTAAGGCCGGTTTGATGAGTGTTGAGCAAGATTTAGATGCTCCCGAGACCAGTGAACTTTTTGCACCTTTTCCCCATATTCGTAGCAATCAACCTGTTATGGATTTTCTAATCGATAATTTGCGCTTAATTGTTTCAGGTAATATTGCCGCTCATGATTTTGAAGCTTTATTGGATACAGAAATCGAAACCCGTGAAGAAGAGCTGGAGAAGCCTGCTCATGCCATCACCAGCATGGGAGATTCTTTTCCAGGTTTTGGAATTGTAGCAGCTGTGTTGGGTATCGTGATAACCATGGGCTTCTTAGGGGGGGATCCCAAAGAATTAGGTCACCATGTCGCCTCAGCCTTGGTGGGAACTATGTTGGGGATTTTAATTTCTTATGGTTTTGTAGGACCTTTAGGCAGTGCTGTTGGCCATATGGCCAAAAAAGAAATTAAATATTTTTGTTGTATTAAGGTTTTTCTACTGGCGATTGTTGCAGGAACGGCTCCGATATTATCAGTAGAGTATGCAAGACGCGGTTTATACTCAGACGTTAAACCAGGTTTCTTGGAGCTGGAAGCGCATGTTAAACGAAAATAAATTATTAAGATAATTTTATGTTACACGACAAAGATAATCATCCCATCATTATTGTCAAAAAAATCAAGCGTGTTGCAGGCGGTGGGCATGGGGGCAGTTCTTGGAAGGTAGCTTTTGCAGACTTTGCGACCGCTATGATGGCTTTTTTTATGTTGCTGTGGTTGATCAGCGGTACGACCAAAGAAGAAAAACAGGAAATAGTCAAATATTTTACTCATCCAGAAGAATTCAGTATTTTTAATAATCCAAGTTCAAGAATGGTTATTTTGGAGCCAAAATTGAATAGCACCGAAAGCATCCTCATACCCTCTGAGGTTAAATCTTTGAGAAAAGAAGAAATTGAATCAATTCCCGAACCCAAGGAACGTCAGGACTCTCAAAAATTAAAAGAAAAAATCCAAGAGGCTATCAACAAGAATTCTGCGATTAACGCACTGAAAGACCAGTTGTTGTTAGATGTGACGGATGAAGGCTTGCGCATCCAAATTATTGACGATATCAACAATAGCATGTTTGAGAGTGGTAGTTGGCAGCTTAAAGTAAATGCCGCAACTATTTTAATTAATCTTGCACCACTGCTTAATGCGCTGCCCAATAAAATTAGTATTACCGGCCATACCGATGCGGATCCAATTATCGGTAAGCAAGAATTTAGCAACTGGGAGCTTTCTACAGAAAGAGCCAACGCTGCAAGACGAGCGTTGATGTTTGGCGGTTTAGATGAAAAAAAGGTTGCTCGAGTGGTTGGCTTTGGCTCAACAATTTTGTTCGATAAAAGCGATCCCTTAGGGCCCGCGAACCGACGGATCAGTATTGTGGTTCTGAGCAAAGAGGCTGAAAAAGACATGCTGCAGAAAGCGATAACTTCCCAGTATCTCATACCCGTTAAAACTCCCGTTGTGGTGGTACCGGGCGGTGCTCCACTACCAGAATTACCAGCCGAGGTGAAACCGGTGCTGCCCATTCCAGTGGCACCGAAGGTGCCGGTGCCCTTGGGCCCCAAAGAAGTTGTGCCGGGTGCTTCAGCACCCGTAGGTGCCAACGGCCCTTTAAGTCCAGCTCAGCAGTTTAGGTTGGAAGAAGAAAAACGATTAATCAGAACTCGGGTTTTTGAAAAGAAGGAAGCTATCAGGCTTGAAAAAGAACAAGAAAAAAATGCGCCTCCACCCGCTGAAAAGGATATGATCCCAGATCCCATCCATATTGCCCCACCGATGATTGTTCCGCCGATTGCAGAACCTGGTAGCATTGCACCTTCGGCCCCTTGAAGAGCCGGAGAGGTGCTTTAAGGGTTGTCTTGAAATTCCGCTAAAAGTTGTTGAAACACGGCCCATCTTTGTGGAGAGATTTTTCCATGTTTAAAAGCTTGTTCCAAAATGCAGCCCAAGGTGTTTTGATGCTGGCAGTTGTTAAATCGGCATTGATTTAAATAAGGCCGCAATTCTCTAAATCCCTGAACCAATTGCGATGCTGATAAAGAACCCAACTCAAATTGACGAATGCCAGGGGAGTCGATAATTTGTCCTCCTTCTGTTAGCCGATATAAACGGCTATGAGTGGTGGTATGTTGGCCCAGGCGAGTGCGAGCTGAGAGCTCGCCGACTTTGGGGTCGATATGCGGTAAATCGGGAGTCAGTGCTGCAATCAATGAGGACTTACCAACGCCTGACTGGCCGACAAAAATTGTGGTTTTCCCCCCAAGAGCAGATCTCAAGTTTTGTAGGCCTGCAACATCTTGTCTAGCCAGTTGATAACAATCGTAGCCTAAGCTCTTGTAAAGTTTGTATGTCTCAGCCAACCGTTGCGCGATGGCTGAGCAGGTGTCTTTTAAATCCCATTTATTGAATACCAAAAGTGACTTCATTGAACCCAGCTCAGCGGCGAGCACATAACGTTCTAAAGTTGTTGCGCTAGGTGGCGGTTCTAAGGCTATGACCACCACCAAGATATCAATATTGGCCGCAATGGGGCGTGCTTTAAGGCTGCCTTCGCTGGAAGATAAAAGGCTCTGTCTTGCTAAGCGGCTGATGATCACCCCTTGGCCGCTGGCCTCAGTTTGCCAGATAATGCGATCTCCAGTGACCAAAGGGCCCAAATGTTGCCGCTTAAAGCAAGAGTGAACCGCACCATCGGTTGTCAATACTTCCACCTGTTTGCCATGATGGGCTATGACAATGCCTACAAAATTGGTCAAAGTTGTCTCAGAGGCTGTAGCCTCGTAGCCAGCTCTTCTTTGGCGCTCGTCGATTCGAGTCTTTTGCCGCTTGGTAATTTTGCGTTTGCCCATTACAATGGATGCTCCGAGCTGTCTTAAAAAAGGTAATACTTGATGAATCCTAACCCGAATAATTTAATCTGGATAGATTTAGAAATGACGGGTCTTGATACCACTTCTGACTATATCATTGAAATTGCGACCATTGTAACAGACAGTGAGTTGAATATCATAGGCGAAGGCCCTGAATTGGCTATTCATCAGAACAACGAGATCCTGGCCAAAATGGATGAATGGAATACCAAACAACATGGTCGCTCGGGCCTGATAGAGCGGGTGCGCGAAACTGCTCTGACCTGTGCTATGGCTGAAAAGCTCACCTTAGAGTTTTTAGCCCCTTTTGTATCAGCAGGCCGTTCACCGATGTGCGGTAATAGTATTTGTCAAGACAGACGTTTCTTACATCGCCACATGCCGCAACTGGAGCAATTTTTTCATTATCGCCATATTGACGTCAGCACGGTGAAAGAATTAGCCAAGCATTGGTTACCGGACATTGTGAAAGGCTTTAAAAAAGAGGCCAAGCATCGGGCCATGGAAGATATCAGAGAATCGATAGCTGAGCTGAAATATTATCGTGAGCACTTTTTTATCAAACCGATTTCATCAAAAGAGCCAAGCGAGAGCAGGCCGTAGCAACAATGCATAAAAACAAAGTAGAAGGACTAGAATGATGATCGAAGCTGTTATTTTCGACATGGGTAATGTGATTGTAAATTTAAATCCCTTGGAAACCGTGGTGAAGGCATTTTTCAAATACGGTTTAACCTTGGAACACTATCAAAAGGTCGAAAAACAACTTACGGAATGTATAGCGCAATTTGATACAGGGTTGATGGATGCTGCGATGTTTAGAACCCATATGAGCGCCATTGCTGAATTAAAAAATATAACCGCTGATGAGTTTGATAGCTGTGATCAGTTGCGCATTGGAACCATACCGCCAGAACATATTGCGGTATTAAAACAATTAAAAAGCAACTACAAAATATTTTTATTGAGCAATACCGACAGCATTCATCTGGACTGGATACGTTTACGGATGGGCTCTAAAAGTTCTGCTGAGGTTTTTGAAGGAATTTTTGCAAAAGAATATTATTCTTTTCAAATGCATTGCCGAAAGCCGGGTGCAGAAATTTTTAATCGTGTTTTAACTGAAAACAATTTAAAGGCAGAAAGCACGGTCTTTATCGATGATCTGGCAGAAAACATCATAGGGGCAGAAGCTCTGGGCCTTCAAGGTTTACTCTGGCAAGATAAAAAATTTACCGATTTGCCTCAATTGTTGATGGATTTTAAGGCCCCACCACCGAAAAATTCGCTTCAATCTTATTTGTAGAACCTACGATGAAACAATCAATGATGCCAGCGTTTGTAGTTGCTTCGGAAGTCGAGATGCTTGACTTTGGCAGACGCCTGGCCCACTGTACCCCGCAAAACTGCATTATTGCTTTACAAGGGCCATTGGGTGCTGGAAAAACTACTTTGGTCCGAGGCTTTTTACGAGCTTTGGATCATAAAGGGATCGTTAAAAGCCCTACGTATACTCTGGTCGAAGAATATCTAGAAACCACGATTGCCGTTTACCACTTTGATTTGTATCGTTTACAATCACCGCTGGAGCTGGAAGCCATTGGGATTGACGATTATTTTAGTAAGTATGCTATCTGTATAATAGAATGGCCTGAATGTGGCCGGGGCCACCTGCCCCAAAGTGATATTTTAATTGCCATTGAGTATCTGGAAACGGGCCGTCAGCTGTGCATTCAGGCCTATACGCCCTTGGGTGAGAACATCATACAATTATTACTATGAAAAAATATTTTTTAAGTTTAAGTCTGTGGTTGATTGCTGTAAGCTCGGCAATGGCCAGCCCCATTATTCTAAAAAAGGCGCAGGTTGAGGCACAAAGCCAAGATTGCAGGTTGATCCTAGAAACCAGTGCTAGAGCAAGCTTTCGAATTTCTGCCAAATCGACTCCCAGCTATTGGATGATTGAAATACCTCATGCTCAAACAACTGCAAATTTTAGTTTGCCAAACAATACTGCATTTAAAAAAATAAGTTTAAAACCACAAAAAGGTGGCCATTTACAGCTCATAGTAGAATCAGCAGTTCCTTTAAAGCTCAAAAAAACTTTTAGTGAAAAAGTAACAGGCAAACGGGAACATCGTTGGGTTGTTGAGTTTAGCAAGATCTTTCGACAAAAGCCTTCAAAGCCCGCATTGTTAAAAGCTGAGCTTTCGGACCCCAAAATGCCAGCTCTGCTGAACAACCAGAGGACCACAGCTTTGGCTTTCGTGCCTAGTCCGCCAGCAGTCGCAAGTGCCGGTACTCAAATGCCAAGACAGCATGCAACAACAGTTTTAACAAGACGATCTTTTGTGGTTGCTTTGGATCCTGGCCATGGAGGTTGGGATCCAGGTGCGGTGGGTCCTTCTGGCGCTTATGAAAAAGACATCGTATTGTCTATTGCTAAAATATTAAAAGAACTCATCGATAAAGAGCCTGGTATGAAGGCGGTGCTGACTCGGCAAGGCGATTATTATATGGATTTAAAACAACGAGTTCGCAAAGCCCGGCATGCTCGGGCTGATTTGTTTATTTCATTACATGCGGATGCCTTTTACCACACCAAGGCGCATGGTGCTTCAGTATTTACTTTATCAGAGCGCGGTGCCAGTTCTGCAGCAGCCCAGTGGCTTGCGGAAGCACAAAATAAAAGCGGTATTTTGGGCAACTTGCGGGTACCCTCCAAAAATGCCCAACTGGCTAATTTGCTGTTAGACTTATCACAAACTGCAAGCCAAAGGGACAGCTTTGATGCGGGTCGAGCGGTACTGCAATCCTTGGGTCGAATGACCCATTTACACAAAACTCGTGTAGAACAGGCAGGCTTTGCGGTCTTGAAAGCTCCCGATATGCCTTCTATGTTAATTGAAACTGGATTTCTGTCTCATCCTGTGACCGAAATTAAATTGCAAACGACGGGTTATCAGAAAAGTTTAGCCACTGCGATTTTTTTAGGCTTGCGTCATTATCATCACAATAAACTTCCCAGCAAGCATCCATCGCCGGTGTTGCAGATCAATAGTCCAGTCGTTAAACCGCTCAAAACCAGTCTGGCCAAAAAACCTGCAGAGTCCGCCAAAAAATCTGCCCTTTATCCTCCAACGCGTTCTTAAGTTGATGCAAGCACGAATTCATCAATTATCCGCTTATTTGGCTAGTCAAATCGCAGCAGGCGAGGTTGTAGAGCGGCCAGCTTCGGTACTAAAAGAATTATTAGAAAACAGTATCGATGCAGGCAGCCGGCAAATTAATGTCAGTATAGAAAATGGTGGCCTGGGATTGATTGCGGTACAAGATGATGGCCAAGGTATTGTGCAAGATGATTTGGCTTTAGCTTTGACAGCTCATGCAACCAGTAAAATTACCCAGCAACAAGATCTAGAAGCCATTATCAGCCTAGGATTTAGGGGGGAGGCTTTGGCAAGCATTGCTTCAGTTGCAGAAGTGACGTTACAAAGCCGGCCTTTAGGATCTTTACAAGGTTGGAAAATTCATAGTTTGGGGGAGCAGCAGTCCATTATGCCAGCTGCCTGTGCTCCTGGCACTTATGTGGAGATCCGAGATTTATTTTACAATACCCCTGCACGGCGAAAATTTCTTAAAAGTGAAAAAACCGAGCTTTTGCATTTAGAAGAAGTGTTTAAACGCATCGCTTTAAGCCATTTTGAAATAGGCTTTCAATGGACCTATAAAGGGCGCACAAAAAAACTCGATGCTTGCACTAAAAACAATGCATTAAGCAAGCGCTTGGCCCCTATCTATGGCGCTTCTTTTATCGAGCAGGCTTTATATGTTGAAGCCGAGCAGGATGGGATAAAAATTTGGGGCTGGATCAGTTCTAAAGAAGGCATGAGGGCTCATAGTGATTTACAAAATTGGTATGTCAATGGGCGGATGGTGCGGGATCGTTTGTTGTTAAACGCCGCTCGCCAGGTTTATCAAGAGGTTGTGATGCGCCATCAGCATTCGGCTTATCTTTTGTATTTAGAATTAAATCCTCGTGATATTGATGTCAATGTTCATCCGACAAAACATGAGGTGCGTTTTCATGAAGCACGCTTTTTATACGGTTTTATAGCGCATGCGCTTAAAAAAGCACTTCAGGAAGACAGTTTGAGATCACGGCCATCTCTACCCAGTGCTAAACCCAGTACCCCGTTTTTAAAAAATGAATTTTATGAACAGCCATCTTGGGCTCATGTTTGGCCTAGACTTGCCTCTGGCAACCCTACAGAAGGCCCAGCCATACAGGGTTTGCTCAAAGATAAGATCGCCTTATGGAGCACCGAGCAAGGATTCAAAGTGGTTGATATCAAGGGGTTGCTTGCAACTTTTGTGGATTATCATTTACAAAAGGCGAGTTGCTCTGAATCTTTAGAGTCTCGACCCCTGCTGATCCCACTGATGGTTGCTTTTAAAGTACCAGAAAACCAAATTGAAGCACTTGGAGAATATTTGCAGACTTATGGTTTTACCTTAGGGGTCGTGGGGCCTGGAAAATTGCGCATCAGCAAAGTGCCAGCTAAGTTTTCATGGATCGCTTGGGATGAATTTTTTAAAAACATGCTGTTAGAAATTCAACATCATGAAACAGTTCAACAGCCAAAGTTTTACCGGAAAATGGTAGATTTTATGTCCAATTTTGAAATTTCTTTACAGCAATCTCAAGAAATTTTAGAAGAAGTTTTGCAACTGATAGCGGCCGGGGAAATAGAAAACTTGGTGCAGTCTCGAATTATAAAAGAAATGGCAAGTTTGGATTTTCGGAAAATATTTTTTTAAGCATTGCAGATATCACGTTAAACATCGAGCCGCAGCGTTTAACTTTGAAAAACGAGTCTATACCTCTTCTATAAAGATTCATTTGAGGGTTGTCATCCTGAGTGCATGAGAAGAATAGGGCTTTGCTTGTTATGTATAATGTAAAGATTTGACTCCTCATATTTTATAGTCTGTTGATGCTAATGGTTTTTTTCTCGGAGAGAAAATTGCAGTCAATTATTAAATTCAGTGTTATCTTAACGAGCCGAAAGACCTCTTCCTTGAGGGAGAGGAAGTAAGGCGCATTCACCGTAGGTGAATCAATTTTCTGGAGTTTGTTGTTGTTCGATATATTGCCGGATCACAGCAATAGGTGCTCCGTCACAACTGCTTGCAAAATAACTGGGTGATCAGAGAACGCCTTTCCAATACTAGGAATGAATAGAATCAAAGTGAGCCCTTAGTAAGCGTGATGAAACCCCTTTAAGGTAGTTAACCAGTTTTTAGATGGCTAATTTAGGTGGGTAATGAACTAAGAGATGAACATGATCGTATTCACCATTAAAGTCAACCAGCTCAGCTTCGAAGTGTTGGCAAATATCGATAAAGACTTCCTGCATAAAGGAAAGCCTAGTGTGGTTGAAGACTTTGTGTCTATATTTAGTGACAAAGACCAAATGGACATGCATATTAAAAACGCAGCGTCTACCGGCTATAATTTGGTTTGATATCTTCATAGGTCAAGGGTATCATCGAGCCATGAAGATAAAGAAAGCCTTTAAATTTCGGTTAAAACCGACTTCAACCCAAGCCCAAAAGCTCCTTGAGTTTGCTGGAACTAGTCGATTTCTTTGGAATAAAGCCTTAAGCTTAAATTTACAACGCTTAAAACAAAAACAACCTATTTTGTATTACCAAGAGCTGGATTTCTGGAGCAAGCTTTGGAAGCAATCGGAAGAATATG
>Ga0302233_10000072_pt1 | contig 96656 bp, 141 predicted proteins | sample II_Palsa_N3_1_FD_193516 | JGI IMG/M metagenome (GOLD analysis project Ga0302233, IMG submission 193516) | Peat permafrost microbial communities from Stordalen Mire near Abisko, Sweden - II_Palsa_N3_1 | ecosystem: Environmental > Terrestrial > Soil > Palsa > Peat permafrost | place: Sweden... | reverse complement strand
ATCCTCCCCGGTCGCGTCAAATTCTTCGAGCTGGGCGACGGCTATAGGAGTAGTGACATCGAGCTTTGTGTCAGGACACTGGTCGCAGAAGAAGGTGTACGTGGTACGCTTCGACGGAGAGTACGCGATCTTGCCCCTGAATGTCACATGCATGTTACCCATCGCGCCTAGCTTCATGATGAACCGTTGACCGGCCTGCGATCCAAAATCCCCGCGATCCTTGACGTACTTGGCTGCCTCAGGCTTTAGAGCTTTGAGCTGCGCAGCAGAGGGGCCATCTCCCCAATCAGCGTCCTCTATACCCTCAAAGTTAGGTGGCACGAGTATATACTTAGGTTCCAAGGGCATGACCGACTTGCCCTGTAACGACTGGACAGCCTGCTTGATGCCCGCGACCGTCAGCACAGTACCGTCGTTCTTAGTGATCGTTCCGGTGTTCTGGATGACGCCACCATACTTCTTTATGTACTCCAGCTTTTGTTTCTCTTCGCTGGCCAGCTTCTCCTTCTCCTGCGTAGCCTGAAAGGACTTGAGCTTCATCCAGTACTGCTCGACTAGGTACTTGGCGTTGGGAGCGTTCTCTGCTATCGCCTTGTCCATCTCCTTCTTGTCTTTGTCGAGTTGGTCCGCGAGGAGTTTGCTGGTATTGACGTTGAGAGGGGAGCTGTACTTGCTCTGAATGCCGTTGTCGAACCCGGCTATGCTACTTGTGTCCACCAGTGTAGACAAACTGTTGTCAACGATGCCCGCGCCTATCGCAGACAGTGCTGCACTGCCACCTAGCAGACCACTGTAGGCACCACTGAGCTGTTGGGCCAAGCTCGTCTGCTGCTGAAGTACTTGAAACGCGCTGTCGGGTAATTTGGGCGCATTCATTATCGCTAGATGCTTCTCCCAGTTGTTCACGATCTGCATGACGATCTCAGCAATGGTATTCACAACCTGTTCGGGATGGCTAAGTGCGAGGTCGTAATTGTTGATCGTCGCGTGACCGATAACCAACGGATTGGTTGGGTCAGAGATATTGGCCTTCGTTACACGGATCGTTGTCGTCGGCTCTGCGACGTTGGGCGTGATCGTGTATTCGTATCCGTTCTTCGGCAATAAAAGACCGGCCAGTTTATCAGACTGGTCGGCCCATTTTTTCACGAAGGTGTAGTCAGCAAGAGCCTGTGCCACGTTACCTCTTTAGGTTGTACTCGGCTAGACGAAGGCGTTCCCGCTCAATTCGTGCGTTGTTCTTGCGCTCCATGAGAGCGTACACAGTGTCCAGTGATACCGGGGTGAAGTTGTTGGCATCGACGCCTACATCCATCGACAGAAGGTCCGGCGCGTATGCAAGCTCACCGTGCGAATGTCCGTAGAGCTGGATCGATCCCTTATGAGAATCCCTCCAGACGCGGCCCGCGTAGTGATCGAGCACGATGCGCTTCTGACTGATGGGCCTCAGGAACACGCGCTCTTCTACTGACTCGAACAACCGTGCGATGAAGGCGTTAGATTCCAACAGCTCTTCGTGGTTGCCCTTGACGTATCGATGCGCCCCATTCAACCGGCTCATGATGTACTCTGCCTTATCGTAGCCCAGAGTTCTCCAGAACATATCGCCAAGGTGCCAAACGGTGTCGCCATCTTTCACGACATCGTTGTGGCGCTCGATCAATCCCTCGGTCATACCGTCGAGAGAAGTCCAAGGGCGTGCCTTCTCCACACGCCCCCAGCCTAGCATCGCATTCTCGTGCCCGTGGTGCTCGTCTGCGGTAAAGAAGTCCATTACGCTGCCGCCGAGTTCTCAGCTACGATCTCGTGCAGCCGTGTGGTTGCCGCTTCACCTTCGTACGAGTAGCCTCCGAAGTTCTTCATCGCCAGTGCGGTGATGCTGGTCTCTTCGAGTTCCCACTGATCCTCAAGGCCGTAACAAGAGCAGTGGCCGCCGTTGACTTCGAAGAACTTGCCGTCCTTGCGAACAAGGACGAAAGCCTCTCCGTCGTAGCTGCCGTAGCCGTACCACGCCATCAGAATCTCGCCACCTTCAAGGGCTGACGCATCCACGTTGAAGTTGCTCAGTACGTCTTCCTTGCTGGAAAAATCACCGATGTAGTTCTTGTCCTGTACTGCGGTCTCTTCAGACATTTGTAGCTCCTTGTGTTACTAAATTTGACTCATGCTCACGTGTGAAATGGACGGGTGGCATTGCGACCCTGCTAGGGTATCCACCTATGTGACGGCTGTGTCCACCTTTAGGGTGGCCGCCCATCTCGATTACTTGCCTTCTAGGATCAACGGCACCTTAGCGTCGTTGAAGATACAGCGGGAGTTAGGGTTGGCGCAAGCATTAGCCTGCATCTTGACGCGCTCCAGTTGGATGAACTGATCGGGCGAGAGGCCCATCTGGTTTCGGTAAGCGTTGTCAGCTTCAGCGCGGGAAAGCTCGGCGGCTTTACGTGAGTCCTCAGCCAGTTTGCGCTGCGCCTCGGTGTTGACGCGCTGCTCTTGCGCAGCAGTCTCTACACGCTGGTGCTTGATGAGGTCAGGTGGGTTGGCCTTGCCGATGGTCACGCGGACCACATGCACGGGAATCTTGGTGGCCACAATGTAGTCACTCAGGTTCTTCGTGACCTCCTGCTCGATCACCTCGATGGCTGACGACTTGATGGCAGTCTCGTTAGAGTCGTACTTCTTGGCCGACTGGCGCACGTAGTTCTGGAACTGGCGCTGGATGTTGTTGGGGTACCACGCCTCACCAAAGTTCTTGATGAGCTTCACAGAGTCATCAACTTGGACGATGAGCTGTGGATCGAACTCCAAAGGCACGCCGTCGCTGGACATCAAGTCCTTCAGGTCTTCCGTGACTGCGATGGGCTGCATGTTGACAAAGATGGCTGAGGTGGTGGGCGCTGTGAACGTCAGGCCGGTCTTCACAGGCGTATCATCTACACCGCCGTGTCCGAAGATCAGTGGCTTCTCGACGAGTACGGCTTCAAAGCCGTTGTTTGGGGACACAGTATTACATCCCAGAGTCGCCAGAGTTACCAACGAGGCCAGTACCAGAATTGCTAACAGAATATATCCGCGCTTCATAAATCTCCCTGTGTTACCGGTTTAGTTACAGAACTTGGTTGCGGGAGATGGATTTGAACCACCGACCTTCGGATTATGAGTCCGCTGCTCTACCAACTGAGCTATCCCGCCAAACGCATCTTGTTTTCGTATTGTAAACCTGATGCTTCAAAAAGTCAACAACTTCACGCAAGCTGTCAGCTCCCCATTCTGTCTTTTATTTGGATGGCTCATGAAGACGGGGATAAGAACGTTGAGCCAGCTTGAAATGGTCGGGGAGACAGGACTCGCTCTTACGAGGTATACCTGCACTATACCGGCCCCCATGGGCCGTGCGTCTATTTGCGCCACTCCCCGGCTTGTCGAGTAAGTAAGTCTTCCTCTTCCATGTGACAATTAGCACACAGTAGATCACACTTATCCAACTCTGTCTTGACGGTCTCCCAAGGCTTAGTGTATGCCCTGCAAAGATCAAAGTTTTTGCTGGCAGGACTAAGGTGATGAAATCCTAAAGCCCTGATGCATCTATCGTAACCACAGGCGACACATTTGCCACCCTTATACTCAACCATACGCCGTTTGATCTCATTCCTACGTCTATTGGCATTGCAGGAATTGCAAATATGTCGTTTGTGCCCCTTAGCACGGTCGTACACATACTCTCGACCACAGTTGCATTTGGTTGTGAGAGAAGGAGTTGAACCTTCAACCTCTCGCTTATCGAGCGATTGCTCTGCCATTGAGCTACCTCACAACAATCTAAAAGCCGTACGCCTTGAGCGCTCGACGTTTGTAGAAGAACTGATACACTCGATACGCGAGGTATCCCAGCGCCAGCGCCGTAACAGATGCGCCAACCAGAAGGAAGAAGAATGCGAGTAACAGAATCAGGAGAGCCATTTACCGTCGTCTTTCTTTTTCTTGCTGCGTACCTTATCGATCTCGTCGATAACGGAACCCACTATTGCGAAGATCAACGCTGCCAGAATAAACAGCAACGACAGTGCCACCAGTACCGATATCGGTCCCCACAGGGGTATGAACACAATCCACCATGAATGCGGGAAGAACCCAGCAAGTTTAGCGACGACAAAAATCAAGGTCAAAATAGAGAAGAACGGAAACGAACTCTTGCCGCCTTTTACCAACTGCTCTTGTCCAGACATACATCTCCTTTATAAACCCTCGCCAGTGACAACCCCAATCACCCGCCGACCGACCCCATGAAAATCCATTCGTCAGCCTTCCCACGTAAATGTTTAGACTGGGGGATCGCTCCCCCTTCTGTTGCTAGGCCCGTCAAGAGGCCCCAGCGGTTATTAGGCCGCAAGTAGCTGTGCTGCAACAACGCTCTTGCGAACGCTGAAACGGACACGGCTGTGGCTGACACTTTCGGTGACAGTTCTTTTTTTCCAGCAGTCAAGGTCGCTAGGCACCTGCACAGTCCACTCTTCTATCTGTATCCGTCGAAGCCGTGACATCCCCGTATGCGGTACGCTTACGAGATTGTTTTGGTGGAGATGGCGAGAGTCGAACTCGCGTCCGTCTACCGACTTTGGAGCTTCATACCATGCGTAACTTTTTGAATTGTATCAAACTTGATCGGTCTTGTCAACCTTCGGTTTGCAGAAACCTCTATAGTCTCTGGGGTATCCCTTACCTGCGTTGTGTTCGACTGTTTTCAGTGTACAGTACTCGGATAGTTCTGTCAAGCACTTTGGATCGAAAACTGTTTCGGGTCCGGGGTGGAACGTGTACTTCCGCCAGTGTGGGAACCACTTGATGATTCCCAGTGCAGCGCCGGTCTTAGACATCACGTCAAAGACGTGGGTAGTGCCGCCTTTACGGGCCTTCCCCACATCCTTGAACAGGAGATATTCGCCGCGCTCCCATAGACTGTCCATTCGCTCGATCAATATGTCACCACGTAGACGATGGCTGCACACAGTAGCCAGTAGACCGTCTGCTTCCAGTTCTTATCTGAAGCGTACACTGCCGCTGCTGCGAAGTCAAGTGCGATCATGACGTTCGGTATAAGGTGCGGATTGATATGAGGCATCTTCATTTTTTCCAACACTCCGCGATGTTCGAATCGAACTCCATGACCACTGCTGTCATCTTCACCGCTGCGGCCCGCTTGAATGCGTCACCGATCAGCTTTGCTACCTCAGTGGCTTTGTGCTTAGGACATTGTACCACAAGCTCGTCATGCACCATCTTGATGAGACGCGCACGGAAGGTGGGAAGAGTATGCCACAGGTACGGCACTCCGTCCTTGTCGAACCCACAACCGCCCGCCAGCTTGATGATCGTGGCGTTCGTACCCTGAATGGCGTGGTTCTTTCCTTGGCGCTCGATAGAGCCTGACATCGCGCCCATTGCCTTACCGATCTCTTTCTGAGTCGGCTGGTTGTGCTCGATGAACCACAGCTCTTCTTTGTCCGGCTTGCGGTTGTTGTTCTTGACGAAGAGGTCGTACTTCAATTGTGCCTCTTCAGGTGACAATCTCAGCTTCTCTTCGTTGTCAACCTTCGCCTTCTCCTTCGCACGATCCCACGTGGGGTCTGGGAAGAGACGACGCCGACCGTACATATCGAACGAGCGTTTCTTCATGTAGGCATTCTTGCCAGACTGCTCAAGGTATGCCCAGATGCGCGGGAACTTCTTGGAGTGCAGCTCCATCAGCTCAGCGGCCTTCTCGACCGTCTTGCCGATTGATTGCGCGAGTTTGCTTGGGCCGCCGCCGTACGCCAGCAGGAAGTTCGTGCTCTTGTTTTCGTTCCTCAGCTCAGCGTGTCCTTTGCATTTGCACTTCTGCCGCGCCGGTTCGCCGTTCTCTTTTTTCGCATAGTACTTGCAGCCGGGTTCAGTAAGGACTACCCAGCCCTGCTCGTGCAGAATCTCAGTGCCTACAGAGTGAACGTCCTCGCCGCGACCGAAAGCACCGATCCACACCGGGTCTTGTGCCAGCTCCGCGATGATACGAAGCTCCGCGCCGGACATATCGGCGGTGATGATTACATACTCTTCTGCGTGGGTGTTACAAAGCTCTCCGCAGGCGGAGCACCTAAATCCGGGCACAGAGAAGTCCGCAACATAGATGCCCTCACGAGGAGGCGCGTCAGCATTGCAGCAATCAGAAACACGTATGGACTCGTTAGGAGGATCAGCAATAAAACAGGAGCGAACTGCTTCGTCCTGCGGTAGGTTCTGGCCATTAGGTTTCTCCGATGAGGAACGCCCAGTCTCAGCATCGTACTGGTTGTAGACGCAATGCAGACGCCCGTCGCCGGGGTGCAACCACCCTTCCTCTTTGCATGGCTTGCCCGTCCACTCTGTAGCCCACTGGTATCCGTACGTCCCGATCTCCTTGGAAAGAGTGTGAAGCTTACGGATTGAACCGCAGATAGCGAAACCCTTGGCCTCATACTTCGCCAGTGTGTCATCGTCGCACTTCTTCATCGACTTGAGGCCCTTGATCTCTTGTAGGGCCGCTAATAGCTGGGAATCGCTACTGTAGTTGATGAGTGCTGCGCCTTCGCACTTGGCGGCGAGGTTTTTGATCTTCGTCCGCTTCTTTTTCATGTCGCTGTGCTCGGTCTTCAGCGTCTCCTTCAAGTCCTTACGCTGTTGCTCAAGCAGAGCCTTTTGCATTTCGAGGTGCGCCATCGCCGCAGTGTCGCCCGCCTTCTTGTAGACCGCGATCTGTTTCTTCAGCTCCAGCTCAGCCGGGGAGACGACGTTGAACGCCTTCCACTGCGCTTCCTTCGCATCGATCTCAGCATCAGTATTTATGTCGTACTTGCTGCCGACGAGAGGGATGAAGTACGGGTCGAGCGAGTCGCTATAGAGCGCGGTCAGCTCGGCTATCTTGCCGTCGATACGCTTGCGCCACTTCTCCTTGTCCATGCGCTCACCGTGGATGTGCATGTCCTCGAACATGCCGATGGCGTCATTCTCGATCTGGACAATCTCGTTGAGATTGTCGCCCATGACGATAGGCTCGTTGCTGGAGTTCTTAGGCTCAAGGTTCTCCATGAACTTGGCCATCGGGCTGCCCTTCTCTTTGAGAGTCTTCAGGCGAATGCCGGACGCGACGACCTTCTGGGCCATCATGATGTTCAGTGGGAACCGCGTATCGAGTGCGGCGTATTTGATCTGACCCGGCTCAAGCACTGCGTCGAGAGTGAACGATTCCTGATACTGTTTGTCCACAGTCTTTCGGAAGTAACGCTCCATCATCTCGTTCATGGAGTAGTAGCCGTAGTCCTTCATCGAGTGCGCCCCGGCCCAGATGCACTTCTCCGCCATCGAGCAATCGTAGTAGTTGTACGTGCGCAGGCCGAAGTTCCAGTAGAAGGTCATGTACTCGAAGCCGAGATTCACGCCGACCTTCAGGAAGTTTCGAGAGCACAACACAGGCTCCAATATGAGCATCAACTCTTTGAGCTTTGGAGGAAGGTTCGCGCCGTACTGACCTTGGCATGAGAAGAGTAGGTTCGGATCGTTGTCGCAGAAGGGCAAGAGGTCGATCACGTACTGCTCGACGTTGTTACCAAACTGGACAGTACGGCAGCGCCGGAAGAAGTAGTCCTTCAACGGGGTCGTTTCAACGTCCCATCCGAGTACACCTTTGTCGTTCGCTTGGACACGCGCAAAGAAATCCTGAAGAGAAGCAAGCTCTTCGAGGCTCTGGATGAAAGTAACTTTGAGTGGGGGCGTGAGTGTTTCTATGTCAATCGGGGTGATTGGCTGCAATTCTTCAATTCAGTTCACATCGCTCCTACCGGTCCCGTTCAGAAAAAGTGGTATAGTTTTTCTAAATCCCTGCCGGTGATCTTTGCGACTGTTCATAGTGTAGCAAACAACCATTGACTTGTCAAGCGGTCTGTGATACATTAGACTCATGGCACATTTCGTCTTACACTTCGATGGGTCTTGCTGGCCCAACCCCGGTGGCACCGCCGCGTGGGGCTTCGTACTCAAAGAGTTCAACCGCGCCGACGCGCTCCCTCGCCTGATCTTCAAGAACTCAGGCGTAACTGGTACGAATCCAGTGATGAGCAACAACGTCGCTGAGTTCGACGCGCTCTATTACGGCCTCGAATACCTGTCAGCGCATCTTGAGCAGCGTGTCAAGTCCGGCAGTGTGGAACCAGATACGTTGACAGTGTACGGCGACTCACAGCTCGTTGTCAACATGATGAGCGGCATCTGGAGTCCGAAGAAGGACAAGCTCTACTACCCATTCTGGCGTAAGGCGTTCAACGCGCACGCCGATCTGGAAGTCCTGAAGGGTCTCTCCATCGACTACACGTGGATTCCGCGAGAGCAGAATACCGAGTGCGACGATCTGTCCAAAGAACACAATCACGCACCTCTTTGATTCTAAAGGGAATAAAAGGGGTTGACAGATAGTCATCCACATGCTACACTAGTATTTGTTTCAATCGACGGGAGACAACCGTCAAGACAGCATCACGTACGAACAACGCAACAGGGTTCTGCTAACAAGCAGTTTTCTAGGGAACGGGTGGGTAGTATCCCACATTTCATGATGATTCGCATGATCTTACCGGCATAACGTCCTAGTCTTCACAAGTCCTTACAAACAAAAACCTTAGCACAGCGCACATCCAGACAGCGTACTAATGACTCAATTCGAAGTTTGAGGGGGTCAAGCAGGGGACTGGGTGTGGTTTTAGGCATGGAATACCAACTGATTGTCCACAAAGCTTCATTGGAAATCGCCACAGTGTCTAGTAGAGGTGCAATAGCACAGACCAGATGGTGATAGATGGAGTAAGGACAGGGGATATGCCGGAGGTGTACCCACTAAAGTCAAGCATTACAACACAGAAGATTTATTCACCTGTAGAATCAATGACTTGAGACACCCACGTATTGACTTTCGAAAAAAGGGTGCTACACTGGTATTAGACAGTTGAGGGAAAGAAGCCCTCCAAGAGTCACGAGATAGGCGAGTGGGCCTCCTCCTAGGAGCTGTAAAGCCCTACCCACCGCCGTTATTTGAAAGCGTATCAAGTACGTGAGGAGCAAGGAGATACAATGCCACAGGCACCCGCAGCAGGAAACACCGTCGCAAGTCTAAGACCAGTACCCGTCCAGCACGCGATCAAACTTCCCGTTGCTCAACAGACCGTAGCGCAGAAGGTCGAAGCAGAAGTCAAGCACGTCGGTCAGGTAGTCGAGACCGCAGTACAGCACGTCATCCACCCTACCGCAGAAGTGGCAAAGGTTGAGACTGAAGCCAAGGCTGATGCAGCCAAGGTCGAAGCTGATGTGAAGACTGAGGCCGTGAAGGTTGAAGCCGCAGTAGCAGCGCCGGTCACCGCAGTGAAGACTGTTGTCCAGCATGTTGAGGCCGCATCCAAGACTGACCTAGAGGCACTCATTGCCCGCGTCAAGGCTCTTGAGACCGCCGCAGCAAAGCCGGTTGCAGCCGTCAAGACCGCAGTATCTAGCGTGTCTGCTGACGTTGAAGCTCGTGTTGCTGACATCGAAGCGAAGATCGCTAATTACAATACTCGTTCTGGGCAGAAAATCTAAGCTCATTTGCGGGTAGCTCAGCGGTAGAGCATTCGGCTGTGCGAGATGTGGAACGCCACGCTCCAGTGCAACTCTGGAATCTCGAAAAGTAACCGAACGGTCGCTGGTTCGATCCCAGCCCCGTGAGCCATTTTCTAACACGTCTGTCGGTACGCGCTCCGCGCAACCGTCCATCCCCGCCTGCGATGTAAAAATCGGGCACACATTCGCGCTACGGCGCTAACCCCCGGCTTCGCGGTCGCAAGACTCCTCCGGGGAGACATTAGATTCAAGTGGGCGTGTAGCTCAGCGGGAGAGCAACTGCTTTGCAAGCAGAAGGTCAAGGGTTCAATCCCCTTCTTGTCCACCATATTAGCGTAGCCGTCGTCCTACGGGACGCCTAATAGAGCTACCATACCGGTGAATGCCGGTACCTTTCTAGGGGCCAACAACGCGATGTCGAATCGAGTAAAACTCAAAAAGAGCCAGCTCGATTATTTCCGCAAGCTGGCTCGTAAGTCCGACAAAGAGATCATGGCCTACCTCGTTGGTGAGGTGAAAGCCAAAGACTTGATTGTCATTGATAGCTTCGAGTACACCAAGGATTACCACACGCAGACAGAGCAGCAGGTCTCGTGGTACGTCACGGAGTATAACAAAGTTAGAGAACGTGCTGAGGAGCGCGGGAAGAGCGTCATTGGTTACATACACACGCACCCACAATGGGACGCGGTGATGTCTCCGGTTGACTATGAAGGATGTGTGCGCGATATGCACCCGTTGTGCGGGATCACTTCCGTCAACAAGGGCAAGACGCGGACACGCTTCTGGGTCATGGACAGCTCACTTCCCTGTGATGTGATCTATGTCGAAGAAAAACGAAGTTCTAAAACGAAACGAAGTGGCCCTGAAGCAGCCGAAGCTGGTCAGGATCAGGGACTATAACACTGTTCTGGCGACGATCATCAAGGATGAGCGCCTGAGCGGTAACCGCCGCCTGCTGGCCGCATTGCTGGGCAAGCACTTCTCAATTGGAAACAAGAACGGCAAAGCAGTGCCGATGACCGAACAAGAGGCCAAGGACAAGGAATTGCTCTACAGCATCCTGTTGACCCAGTTCGGCAACCCTAAAGTCATTCAATGGTTAGACGCCGAAGACACAGAGACACTTCCGCCACCTACCAAGATCGAGGCTGAGGCTTCGGAGAATATCCGAACCGTCTTCGAAGCACTGCTTGCCCCTTCTAAAAAGGCCGGTGAATAATGCAGCCATTCAAGGTGCTACCCGAGGACGCGAAGAACTTCGCAAAGGTGTGGACGTACAAGGGACTTCAAATCCCTATGGACGATATTCACATGCAGTTCGCCACCGACTACGCCAACGTAGTCCTGAACAGTTTTGTGCAGCAGACGCTACAGGCGTCAGCAGCCAAGCAGAAAGCAGCGGAAGAGGCTAAGGCCAAACCACTGGTAGCACTGACCGACTAATGAACATCGACGTAACGCAAGTACCGGGTTTGAACGGGGTGACTTATGTGCCGTACCAACAGCCAACCGTCTGCCCCGGATGCGGACGATGTAATCACTGCGGACGAGCGTATCCAGAAGTTGCGCCAGCGTATCCGTACTATCCGCAACCTCAAATCACGTGGTCGGCCCAAGGCGGTCAGTCCACCCTCGCCCAAGGCGGTCAGTCCACCCTCGCCCAAGGCGGTCAGTCCACCCTCGCAAACACGCAAGCGACTGGCGAAGTGTTTTATCGAAGCAGTCAGCAACTTTTACAAGGAGATGTAAAGAGTCAGTAGAAGGTAAGAAGCTTGGAGTAGACCACGATCATTCGTGCTGTCCCGGTAAATTTTCATGTGGCAAGTGTGTGCGAGGTCTGCTTTGCCACAACTGCAACGCAATGCTGGGAATGGCTAAGGACGAACTGTCAAGATTGAAAAGTGGTGTAGAGTATTTGGAGAGATATGCTATATCAAAGGCCAACATTTAGCTGCCCAGCAGCAGGGTTGAAAACGACTGATAAGAATTGGGATCGTGCTTTCTTGAGCGCGGATGAGTTCCGCCAGAAGTACGGCGAGACCCCGGACGGCCAGAAGGTTACTACAGCATGATCGCGCTCCTGATACTCGTGCTCATTGTGGGCCTTGTCATCAGGACTCACAAACGCAACAGGCACCACCGCGACAGAGAACGAACCGTCGCAATTGAAATACTTTGGAGAACAACCATGTCAGCACCTATTGTGAATACTGTAACCATTGTTGCTACAAATGATGTCCTTGCCATCGTGCAGGGAGTTCAGGCAAATGGTGAGACTTCCCTCGGAGTCGTAACTGCTGCCTCTTGGAGCATCGACGACGCTGCGGTCGCAACGCTGGTAGAGAACACTGACTTCAGTGCTACCGTCACCGCCGTAGCCGTTGGTACCGCCAACATCACCGCAACAGCCACGATCACCGATCCAGATGGCACCGTGCTCAACCTCGTTGGCACTGGCGTCATCACCGTGACCATCAACGCGAAGGGTGTACGCACCGCCTCCGTTGAGATTCTGTTTACGAGCGCCCCGAGCATCCCAGCCTAATTCAACTGGGTGTAGCTCAGTCTGGTAGAGCTTCCGATCTGGAATCGGAAGGCCGTTCGTTCGAATCGAACCACCCAGACCAAACTGATAGGCCAGCCGAGAGCCATAGAATCTCGGCACACATTAGATTCAAGTGCTCCGTTGGCGGAATTGGCAGACGCGCCGGTCTAAGAAGCCGGTGCCTTCGGGCGTGTGGGTTATACGCCCTCATGGAGTACCATATCAGCCGTGAATACTTCCGGCGCAACACTGTGTACGTGGCTACTCTGGGAACCGTAGCAGCAGCCTGTGAAGCTGTCTTCTGGTGGATTCGACTTCCACCGTACACCCCATTCGGAGGCTGCATGGAAAACGTCATCGGCAGCTTGTACGTCGGTGACGATTCCGACTACCTCAAGATCAAAGGCAAGGACGGCTGGTCTGTCCTTCGTTGCTGCAAGGAAGGTCCGGGCGGTCATAGAGACACGCTTGGCTATGAATCTCTCGGAGCACCCAAAGGGGCGCATTACCTGTCAGTGGATCAACCCGGCAGACGGGCACTGAACTTCATTGACCCCCAAGACCCCCACTTCATTCCCAAAGAAATGGTGGAGCGCGGTCTTGAGTTCATCGATAAACGATTGGCGGCAGGCGACAAAGTTCTGGTCGCGTGTAACGCGGGTCACTCCCGTGGCCCAACAACGGCAATGCTCTACCTACGAGCAATAGGTGAACTAGCAGGTAATTTCATTCACTCCGAGAAAATATACCGTACACTGTACGCCAAGTATGACCCCGGCATCGGTATGCGGCAGTTTGCGAAGACCCATTGGGACTACTTCGCTGAGAAATTACGAAAGGCATAACGATGGGTTGGAAGCACGCAGTAGCGCACGATATGGCTGGCGACGGCGACAAGCCAAAGAAAGAGATCAGTCACGTTGTCTCGCGTAAGAGCGCGACACCGGGACACGTAATCCACGAGCATCACCACACTCACCCCAGCCATCACCCGATGGAAGAGCACGTCACCAAGGGCGACGACGAGTTGGCAGCTCACTCTATGGCCACTATGGGCACGCCGAACCCCGGCGAGGACACGAGCGATCCCGGCTCACCAGCTAACGCGGCACCCGCCGCAGGCGCAGCAGCTCCCCCAGCAGCAGGCTCAGGAGCACCCGCAGCATCTCCTATGGCAGGCATGTAATGACAGATCACGAAGAGAAACCTATGCACAACGTCTCGTTGCATCGAGCGTTGTCCCATCTGAACAAGGGCGGCCTGCACCGCGCTCTTGGCGTTCCAGAGGGCAAGACAATTCCGCACGACAAGTTGGAGAGCGCGAAGAACAGCGACAATCCACATACTCGTAAGATGGCACAATTCGCGGAAACAATGAACGGGTGGCATCACTAATCTGATCCTCCCCATGATTGGAGGATCATGAAGCTTCAGAAACTACGAGACCTAATCGCCTCGTGTAAGACGAACCCGAACTATCAGTTCCGTGAAACAAGTAACGAAGATATCCTCGCGTTGGCCAAGAAGAGCTTTTCGAAGCTCACTGACGGTCAGCGCGAGAAGGTTTATGCGTCATGGAAACGTGCGCTAGACATGAACAAGGAGGCGCTGGACGACTCAACCGGTGAGCTATTGCTCATCGCTCGATTCATGGCCCAGACCAACCTGTTCTTCATGTGTCACCTGTTGGAAACCTACAACAAGGTCACCGTGAATACCCACGAAGAAATTTGCAACAAGTTTTTCGTGCAGAAGAACCCGACTTTCGTAACAGTAGAGAAGTTTGCCAACCAGTATACTGACCTCAAGGATCGAATGTTGCTAGTCCCACGAGGCGGGTTCAAATCTTCTATCGACATTGCAGACGTGGTTCAGTGGGTGAGTTGCTACCCCGCGATTACCATTCTGATCCTGACGGGTGTGTTCGACCTCGCCAGTGACTTCCTCGGAGAAGTCAAGAACCACTTCACTCTCATAGAGTCGCAGAAGCTCGACACCAAGACCGGCAAGCCGGTACTCGTGCCCAAGCTCTTCTTCGACGAAGAGACAGAGGAATGGTCTGAAAGCATGTTCCAAACGTTGTTCCCTGAGCACTGTGTTCCTCCAGCCTCAGGCACTCAGTTCGAGTATCACTCCCCAGCGCAGGGCGATCAGAAAGAGCCAACCGTGAAGGCCGCGTCCATCGGACAAGCCCTCGTCGGTAAGCACTTTGACGTGATGAAGCTGGACGACGTTATCACGAACGAGAACAGTCAAACCGTTGACCGTTTGAAGAAAATCGCTAAGCAGATCAGTATTGATCGAGCCATGCTTCACCCTTACGGATTCATGGACGTAATCGGCACGTGGTACGACGAGAAGGACTACTACGGCGAGAAGATCAAGCAGCAGGAAACGTTCATCAAGGAAGAGGGTCTGTCGAACCTCATCACTGGCAGCGTTGACTCCGGGCGACTGAACATCGAGTACAAGACCAAGACCTACCTTCGAGCCGCAATGTGGCTCACCGATCAAGCGATCAAGGAAGGCAAGACCGACGTAGACGCCAAAGGTCCAGACTATGAACTCTGGTTCCCTGAGCGTCTGCCTTTTAGCTTTTTGTATGATGAGAGAAAGACGGACCCGGAAGGGTTCGCCATCAAGTACCTCAACAACCCGAGAAAGATCAACCGTATCAAGTTCGAGCGTGCCCTTCTGATGAAGCGCACTATCCCGCACAACATGCTGCCGCCGCAAGGCGTCGTCGTGACGACAGTAGACACAGCGTATTCAACAAAGTCATGGGCCGATTACACCGTTATCCTGACCACGCTGATATATGGCGGGCGTTTCTACATCCTCAACATGGTGCGCGGACGATTCAACGAGATCGAGCTGCCTGCGGTTATCGCCAACACAGCGTACAAATGGAAGCCTAAGCGAATCGCCATCGAAGACTCGGTGGGCGTGAAGTGGATGGGACGCGAACTCCGTCGAGAGATGGACAAGCTGCAAATCAGCATTCCGATTGAGTACTGCTCTCTGGGCCTCGGCAAGAAGTCTAACTCGAAACAGATGAAAGCCAAGCCGGTACTCCGACTGCTTGGCGACGAGCGTATGTTCTTCCTCAACTCCTGCGAAGGGTTGAACGAACTCTACAACGAACTCGAAGCCTTCACGGGCACCAGCGACGACACACACGACGACATTATCTCCGCACTATCCCTATTGGTTGAGCAGTTCATCTCTTATGCCGATGTGGGATCGAAAGTGGACATGGTGAACTCGCAGTATGTTGCAGATCAACAGAACCACGAACGTCATCAACTCGTACACGGTATTGGCAAGTATGCTCACATGAACATAAAGGCCCAGCTCGTGAATGATGACAACCCGGTGACTGCGTTCCAGATCGACAACAGCCGTATGTTCCGCGATGAGCCAATGGGCACTGACCCGTTTGCCGATCTATTCAACTAAGGAGAAACATGGCTGAACTAAATGAAGCTCCGGGGATAGTCGCGGACGGTGTAGCACGTGAGACGCTTGACCCATTGGACTACGGCAAGGGTGGAACCCTCAAGACCCTAAACGCTGACCTAGCACTCGTGCTTGGAAGCGCCAGCAAAGCCGAAGCTTTCATCAGCGAGAAGCAGTGGAACCTCTTGTGGCGTGATGCCGACTTGCTCTACCAGTCGCCGCGCCCGATGTCAGTGTACGAGAACACATACGTCCTCGAACCTAACGTACAACGATTTACAGTAGCAAAGGTAGTGAACTCTGTCGTACCCTCTCTCTACAAGGGCCTGTTCTATGCAGACCCTCCGATGGTACTCCGACCGCGCTCAGGCACGAGTCAAGACACCATAGATGCCAAGACCGTGCTCTTCAGCTATTTGCTGAACGACTGTGGATTCAAGACCGAAACCAAGTGGGGACTCGAACAGATGGCTTGCCTCGGCACCGGCATCTGGAAGTGGGGAGTTGACTACAAGGAAGTGGTAACGTGGGAACGCAAGTCCACTACGACCACGATCACTGGTGGTGTAGGACAGGATCAGGTCACGCAGAAAGTTCCTCTGGATGTACCCCCAGACGTGAAGCGTAAGTCCCGTGTTGTGCCGCGACCGTTCTTCGAGTCGCGCCCGATCAACAAGGTGTTCGTAGACCCGAAGTGCGATGTCGGGGATATCCGCAAAGCAGACTTCGTGATCGACGTTCGCTACATGGACTTCTACCAGCTCAACGATATCCGCGCAGCTCTCGAAGAGCTTCCCGAAGATCACCCGGACAAAGATGGGTGGGAGTTGCCGAAGTCTGAAGACGAGCTTCGCAAGTGGTGGTTCGCACCATCCGGCACGAACGTAGCACCAGTACTCGCCAGCGACACAATGGCGTACATGCGCGGTGCAGTTCACCATGCTGAAGAGATGAACATTCAGGTGACCCCTGACATGCTCTTCAAGAAGATGGAAGTGCTTGAGTATTGGGATAGAAACCGCAAGGTTCTTGTCATCGACCGCAAGAAAGTGATCTTCACCGGACAGAACAAGTTCGGCGTTATCCCGTTCCTCAGTGCAAACTGGTGGAACCGCGCCAAGGCATTCTACGGCATGGGCCTCGGCCTTATCGTCGGACAGAATCAGCGCGTCGACCAAGGCACCATCAACGCAATTCTGAAGATGCTGTCGTTCGGGATCAACCCGATCTATCTTCGCCAGCGCGACACAAACGCGCCGACGCAAATGATACGCACCGGGATCGGTAAGATTCTAACTGTGGACGGTATCGCCAAAGAAGCATATCACCTACTCGACACTCCTAAGGTTCCACCAGACATCTGGTCGGCCCTAAGCGAGTCAGAGAAGGCAACCGAGTCCGCATCGGGCGCAGATCAAGCGCTCGTACAAGGCTCGTCATCCGGCCCCCGTTCTTCTATGGGGCGCACCGCAGGAGGCGCAGGCATCCTCGCAAGTGCAAGCGCGACTCGTCTCGACGGGCCGCTCGACAACTTCATCGAACAGGTGTTCAGCCCGTTCCTCTACATCCTCGACATGCTCGTCATGCGATACCTATCAGACGCCGAGATTTATGCAGTACTGGGCGAAGAGATGGGCGACGACTACGAAGTAGACCTTGACCAGTTTCACGCGGCTAAGATCGAGTTCGAAGTACTGGCCGGTGCCGCGCTTGCGGCGAAACGCACAATGGCGCAGTCGATGACTCTCATCACACAGATTCTTGAGAACCCCCAGATTGTTGAATCTCTCGCTGACATCAACGAGGAGTACATCAACTGGAAGGAAATCGTCATGATGTGGATCGAGTCAACGGAGTGGAAGAACAAGAACGACATCATCAAGAAGATGACGCCGGAAATGAAACAGAAGCGTGCCGCTGCATCGCAGCAGGCGCAGGCCGCGTCCAAAGCCGCCGTTACTGCACAGAGCAACCAACAGAAGTTCCAGCAGAAGCAGCAGCTTGAAGACCAGTCTAACGACAATCGCATCAAGCGTGACTTGGTACGTGAGTCGTTCAAGGACAACGCTCAGAGTGAAGCGACCGAAGGGTTGCCGAGCACTGGCGGGTTGGAAGGACAACAGCCTACAGTTGCATAAGACATGGATCGGTGTCTGCTTGGACCAGCAGAGTAAATGGGGGAGCACCCCAACAGCCAAATTCCATATCACTGCCGGGGAGGGCTAGTGATCGAACGCAGCATTTCAAATTTCGTACCCATCCTTGTGTTAGCACCTCATGAGCAGGCGGAGATTACGCAGACCATTTCTTCTGCTGGCTGGCGACATATACAGCGAATCTTCGATCATGAATGCACCAAGTTCATATTGGATACCATCAATACTCCGTCCGAAGATACAGAGGACGTGATCGAGAAACACCGATGCGCCAAGGTAGCAGCTCAGCTCTATGAAGGCGGCGTCCAGAGAATCAATAACGAAGTCGGTCAGTACCTCGGCAGCCGCAAGGCCCTCGAAGTGCAGGCTGACGTAACAGACGGCGTGCTTCAGATGGGGCCGCCAGCAAGTACATCTGACGATCTACTTGAGTCTTCTGAGGAGGGGACGATCTTTGACCACTTTGAGTAACGAACAAGAGAACGGCATTCCTTCGGACCTGCCAGAACTTCGCTTTGAGTATCAGCCGACTGACGAAGACAACCGTCCCATCGGCGGCAAGCAGGTCATCAAGTACCGCACGCAGGATGAGCTGAACCATAAGCTCGTCAAGCAGAACACTGAGCTTATCCGAAAACTGCGAACAGAGACTCGCAACAACCGTCTGGGAATCCTAGACCAGCAGTCTATTGACGAGAGAGCACCGCGCAACGTCGCGGGTGTGCAGTTCAATCCGCGCACGCTAAGCGCCTCAGAGCGCCTAGAACTTTCCCAGCAGCTCCTAGACCCAGAAACGTTCGACAAGGCCACACAGACCATCGTGGAGGCTTCCTACGGCATCTCTGGCGAAGGTCTGCGCACCGTCATCTCTGACCTTCAGGGCAAGGTGGACAACGTACAGGCTCAGCGAGAAGTTGACATCTTCAAACGTCGCAATCCCGAGTACGTAATTTGTCCCGAGAACATGCAGGCCATTATCGGCTGGATGGATCGTTACAACCTCGCGCCGGTCGCAGAGAACTTCGAGAAGGCTTACCTGTTCCTCTTGGATCAGGGCGTATTGGTTACGTCGTTGGAAGTCGTAGAACTTCCCGTCTCTCCGGTAACACCGCCTAGCAATGTCGTGGGATTCACCGAGCAGCCTCCTGCCGATCCAAACGAGTACGTCGAACCGGCCCGCGTGGTCGAGACGCTTCCGATTGAGAACCAGCTTCCAGTCGAGCGCGTTGCTCCTACCGAGCACCCGGCATTGGCTACAGAACCGCCTGTCGCGGCTAAGCCTGTTGCCTCAAGGGTTCCTACCGGCCTGAACAATGGCAACTCCCGCAGTGAGGGCGTAAGTGCTCCTGTAGGAAGTGACATCGTTTACGAGTTCAAGCAGTATGACGAGAAGGGAAATCAAGTCGGTCCCACGCGCACCTTCACCGGTATGCGTGCCATCGACGCGATGCCGCCCGACGAGTACAAGCGCCGTCTGCTGAGCGAGAAGGGATTCGCCGCTAAGGTTGAGAAGTTGATGAAGAAGGGCTAATGGACATCAGGCTGGCGCTGCAATCTGAGACCGACTACCTAGTCGATCAAGTGGAGCGACTGTATCCTGACGACATCTGTCCGAAGCATCAGTTGCGCAAGATACTTGCCTCCAACCCAGCGTGGGTCATCGTAGACAAACGCATCAAGGCGCACCTTATCTCGGAAGTCTCGAAAGGGACACCATACATCTGGAGTGTTGCAGTAGACCCTGACTATCGCAGACGGGGCGCTGCAACAACTCTCCTACAAGAATTTGAGAAGCACTACAAGCAGAGCTACGAAAGTGGCTGGCTGCATTGTAGAGTCGAGAACCCTGCACAGAAGCTTTACTTCGATCAGGGCTATCGCATCGCTTCCTTTGAACCAAACATTTACGGAGCACGACAGCATGGCGTGACCATGCGGAAACGCTTCGTCTGAAGTACTGTGTACAGTCCTGTCGGATTACAGGGAACGATACACCTTAGATATGTGCTGAGGAAAAGCCGGTCAGAGACCTTGACCGCGCAATCGCAAACACTCGTCGGATTACGAGCAGAGGGATTGTCTTCACATAAAAGGCAGCGACACACTACTCATCATCTCTGGGAGGAGAAGGCGAGAAGTAAGTGATGTCTTTGAAGTAAAGGATAATCACAATGGGTTACACTCCTGCTGGAAATCTACAGGGCAACCTTCCTCAGTCCACGGTAAAGTTCTATGACAAGAAGTTCCGTGAAAACCTCAAAGCGCAGACCCCGTTCGTAGCTTGCTCCGAGCGTCTGGACCTGCCAACCAAGTCCGGTAACCAGTACGAAATGTTCATGTACGTTCCTCTGGCTGCGAACACCGCGCAGACCAACGAAGGAACCGTGGGCAGCTCGATCTCCGTTTCCGTCCTTACCACGACTGCCACCATCGGTGAGTACGCTGACTACGCTAACTTCTCCAGTCTGTCTCTTGCTACGGCAATCGACAACACTGTTGAGAACGTCGCCCGTGAGCTTGCATACCGTCTTGGCGAGTCTTTGTCTGGTCTCGTCCGTGCAACCGCTGACGGCGCAGCCAGCGTTGACTCCAGCGTGCTTGTGCAGCTTGGTGCAACTTCGACCACAGCCTTCACCTCGCTGAGCCTGAACCAGATTCGTAACGCAGTGCAGTCTCTTGCTGGCCGTTCGGTACGTCCGTTCGACGAAGCAAGCAAGGCATTCTGCGGCGTCATTCACCCGTTCGCATTGGGCGATGTACTTTCGGATGTCAGCAACAACGCACCTATCGACATCTTGAAGCACACCCCGGTCGGGCTGATGAAGATGGAAGACCTCGTTTCGGTGGACTTGACCGAGATGATCGAACTTCCGTCCTCGGGCGTTCACTTCTTCCAGAGCAATCAGGTTACCACCACCCCGAACTACAAGGGTGTGACTGGCCTGACGGCGCTTCGTACCTACATCTTTGGGCGTGATGGCATCTACAGCATCAAGCTTGGAGCACAGGGCGACACCGAGTTCGGAGATGGTGAGTACCAGAACATCAAGTGCAACATTGTGCAGAACGCTGAGCCAACTGTTGCCGATCCTGAAGGGCTGATCCCCGGCTGGACTTCGTACCGCGTTCACTTCACGACTTCGCTTGGTCCTGACACGACCATCCGTATCCGTGAGATTGATGCGGCTTCCGCAATCAGCTAAGACACTGGCTCCTGAGACTAAAAACCTCGGGAGCCATTTCTTTTTGTATCGGATCACCAATAGAAAGGAAACATCAACATGAGTTATCCAGCAGCAACTAGCGGCCTCGGCATCCCAGCGCGAGTCGTAGTTCCCGGCAATGAGTCCCCAATCAGCAATAAGGTCGGACACAATCAGGTCACCATCTCCATCACTGGAAGCAATGGTTTCCCTGAGACGTTCCAGCTTGACCCGACGCTTGAGGATGCTTCCGGCAACGAAATCACCCCCGGCACCGTCTACACCCTGAGTGCAGCGGCGGCCAACGGAGTCTTCACCGGCACCGGCCTACCAGCAACGAACACCCTTGTTGGCAAGTCCGCAGTGACCGCAGGCTTCACCAACGCTGTGAACAACGCAGCCGGTATCGTGACCGCGAACACCACGACCAGCATCACCATCGACACAGGCACCACGACTGTCGCTGAGACCCACGCAGCAACAGCAACCGTACAGGAGACCGGTACCAATGGTTTCACGTACTTTGCTGACGGCGCGGCCTCGCTGACTTCTGGCACTGGCGGCGAGCTGCCTGCGGGCAGCACAGCCAAGGTTGTTTCCGTTTCCACCACTGGCGTTCTTTCAGCCAACGGCGTGACCGGTGGATCGACCGTCGAAGTATCGTATCCGTTTGCTAACGCTGGCGGGACGATTGTCGTGGCTGGAAAGACACTTCCTGCGCAGAAGGTTTACGCGGATGTGGCTGTCAACGTCGTACCGTAATTCAACCCAAACAGAAAGGCGGAAGAGGAGCCGCCTATTATGTCCAAAGAAGCGTACATCGATTCGCCCGCTTATGATAGCGCGGCCCGTCGCAACAACCGAGTGTTGCGTGCAGTAAATACAGTTCTCCGACGCAAGTCGGCTCAGCTTCGAGCAGAAGCAGACGAAGTTATCGCGGAGCTGTTCGACGCTCCAAGCGAAGCAGAGGTAGCATTGGAAAGACTCTGGAGGGAAGGCGGCTTCAGTAGTGAGCTACGACCAGAGAACTATGAAGAACTAGTTGATTTCGCGCTGAGAGCAATCGCCTCTTACGACCGCGTGCAAGCCGCAGCTAATTCCGATGCAACTACGAGTTCTACAGGCAACTGAGGCAATGGGACGAGGGTGGATTACCCAGTGTCCCTAGGCAACCTCACGCGCCTATCTCGCAGCTCTTCGACCGGCCAGTTGAAGATGCCGCGACTCTCTCCTACGAGAGTGATCGACTTCGTACGAGAGGGCACATTTTGATTCAAGAGGGGAGTCTTGAATGCAACCAGCAGTTACCGGCACGCACACAAGTACAGCAGCGCCTTGGGAGACATACGCAGCAGAGATGTCCACCAAGATGTCGAAGCAGCTTGAGCTTGCCGTAGAGGAGTACGCCGAGCGCGTATACGATTCGAACTTCGCAAGCAACGAGAACAAAGAAGAGCTTCACCGCCAGAAAGAGATGAACGACGAACTCTCTGAGCAGTACCAGTGGGCGACGAAAGAGGAGTACGATGACGCGCAAGCGCGTGTCGGAACCCCAATGACGCACACAGAGTTTATCAGCCGTCTTCGTAAGGCCGGTGTAGAGTGCCACTACAGACAGCACGTCCACCTAGATAAAGCCGACCTCTATGTCGCGCTCACTCCGGGCGGAGAGCAGACCGTACAGTGCTGGGTCCAGCAAGGATGGATGCAGGAGCTTTCGGTTCTCAACTTCGATGACCACGGCGTACCACTGGCCGAGCGTCGGCGCGGGTGGCGCACACCACTTCTTCAACTAATCCTCAAGGGCATCATCACTGAGGAGAAAGCGAATAAGCTCTTCGGTCGGCCTAAGGTCACCGACGCTTACCACCGCTACAACGCATCGCTTCAAGCGTTCCGCAACAACGGCAACAAACTCACCCTTCACGGTGAGGAGTAGTACATCCTAAAGGAGGATAGGTTTTGAGCGAACAGGTTTTGAATGACATTCAATTGGAGAGCAAGGCTAAGGCCGAGCAGGTTCTAGCATCTCTCGCACCAAAGGAAAAGGAAGCACCCAAGGCCCCGGTGAAGTCAGCCGCGACCAAGACTCTCGAAGAGCTTGAGATCGAGAGCAAGCAGCTTGAGCTTGAACTAAAGAAGCTCGAACTTCAGGAGCGCAAAGCTAACCTCGAAGACATCAATGATCGTCTCGCAGAGCGAGAGCTAAAGCGTGCGAACATTCGCCAAGAGGCGTACACCAAGGGCGCGACCATCGAGTCCACTCGCAAGAACGAAGCGATGCAACAGAATCGTTGCAACCACCACAAGGGTGGCAACGGAGCTGGCGGCGTCGTCGGCGGAAAGGGTGACTCACCTGACTACGCAGTACTGATGCACACGTTCGCAAACGGCGACACATGGGTGCGATGCCTGCGCTGTGGTAAGACTTGGAAGCCCCCAGTCAAGTCCGATCACAAGACTCAGGAATCGTACAACGCAGCTCTTGCAATCTACAAGCAGGCAGTCAACTTCCAAACGAAGAACACTCCTTCAAAGGGCGTGATCTTCCAGTACTCTGACGGTGGCGAGTTCTACCGTGAGAACACCAAGAACGCAACATTGCGCTAAGGCGCAGACTGTGAAAATCAAGCAGGCACCGTGACAGCCGGTTGCTCAATTCGGAGAACACATGCCTAATAGCTCGATCACTCTTCAGGAAGTTATGGACGACGCAGCAACTCTTGGAGACGTATCTCCTGCCCTAGCTACAGGCGGTTCTTCCCAAGGCCCAGCCCTTTCAATTGCAAACGATGTCATGCAGGCGCTCATCAACGGCGGCCCGCTTGCACAGCCGTACAACTGGAAGTGGAATCGTGCCAACCTACCTCAGTTCTGCACCATCTCTTATCAGCAGGACTACTTCATCCCCGGACTGGTGAACCTTGGCTGGCTAGAAGCAGCGTGGGCATCGCAGATCAATCAGACTTCCATCCCAAAATTCAAACAGCCCGTCGAGGTCAACAAAGACCTCATGGTCACCTATGACCAGACAGGCTACCCGGCTAAAATCTGCTGGCTCCCAAATTCCATGCTGGAAACTGGAACGTGGGGACAGACACCTCTCGGCCCGACCACGGACAACCCCTCAGGCGACACTACGTCTCTCGGGCTTGGGCGCGGCGGCCTTCAGAACCCCGGCCCCGGCGTAATCTATACGTCGCCGTTACTGACGCTGCAAACCCCGACCAACGCAACTACATGCATCACAGACCCGAACGGTAACCTGTGGGCGCTGACCACCTTTGGAACCTGCGGGAACACGCAACCAGACTGGCCAACTAACCCGGCGTATCCAACGGTCAAGAGTCCAAACATCACGGCAACGACCGTGCAAGATGGCACTGTAGTCTGGACGGCAATCAATCCATCAGGTCAGGGCCTACGACTGAACCCCATCCCTCCCCAGAACGGTACTCAGTGGGTCATCGTATGCCAAGGACAGAAGAAGGCTCCTCGCTTCTACTCTGTGGGCCAGACATTAGAACCACTCCCTGACGATTTCGAATGGGCCTTCAAACAGGGCTTCTTCGCAGAGTGCTATCGCCGTAACCCTGATCCCAAGGTCCGAGCGAAGTACACGATGGAGCGTCAGATATGGGAGCAGGCTCTCGACAAGGCAGTACGTCAGAGCGACCGCGAACAAGACAACTACGGCTTCTACCCCGGCACTTCTGTCATGGATAGTTCATGGGGCACTAACCCAACCTCTCCTGCTAACCCCTACGGGCCTTGGTAGGAACTAACTTGAAAGGACTTATAATTACATGGCAACAGTGTACGATTCGCTAAGAGACGCGCTAGGCAATAGCAACGCCAAGCCTAGCAAACAAAAGTCGAACGGAGATAATGACTACGACGACAAGGACGCAGGATCAAACGGAAAGCTAGTGGATGGACTCACTGAAATTTCAGCGTCTATAACTGCATTGTGCCTTCAGGTGGGAGGGTTCAGTAAGAACCTAATGACACCGGCATTCTATGAGAATCATTCTTTTCTGAACCTCATACAGCAGATGCTTATAGACCAAAAGTACGCAGTCGATGAGGCTATACGCACACTCTATGGGTGGGCTTTGGTGGACATCAAGGACATAGCTGAAAAGTCAAAGATAGAGTCTCCTGACGATGACATGCGCGATCCTGCGGGTATAGTAAAGCACCTCATACCGCAGTTCAAAATACTTGTGTCGTTGTCTCAGACCAATTGGGGTATGGCCATAAAAGCCAAGAACCCATCTATCGTAGGGTTGAACATAGCCCTCAGCGGCAAGCTTACTCACTTTCTGTGGGAGCTAGAGGCCATAGCACGTAAGGCAAGGGCATAAAGGGAGTAACGACTGATGTCAGCACCTAGCAGCAGCATCCGACTTCTCGACACTATCGAGTTCGCAAAGAAGCTCAACTTCATGCGCGACAGCGCGACGGGCAACTTCATCGAACCGGCCAAGACATCGGCCAACATGGTCAAGCAGACAATGCTTGGTGCGCCCTTCATCTGGCGTTGGAACCGCGTGGTCACGGGCTTCATCGCCGTCGCCAACCAGCAGGACTACACCCTCTTCAACTACACCGCGAGTGCAGCAGTAAAACTCGGATGGTTCACTGTGGATGATGCCGGTAACTCCCAAGTCTGTACGACAGCGGGTACGACCGGCTCTTCCTCTCCTACGTGGAATCACACAGCCACAGGCACTACGACTGATGGCTCTGTGACGTGGACCAACAAGGGCAATATCGGTGATCCACAGGTCGAAGGCGAATACACGATGGCATGGATCGAGAACGGTGCCGTCATGGACACCACCTCGAACGGGCCGATATGGAAGCAGCTTCAGACCAAGATCGATCTATCAGTAGAAGAGAAGATTGCCCGTCCCACGTACGTGTCGGCGCAGTTCGATGACGGCAACGGTAACCTAACGTTCCGCCTTATGCCGACACCCGACAAGGCATACCCTGTGACGCTACAGATGCAGGCTAAGCCCTCGCTCTTCACGAAGACAAAGCAGACATGGGCACCGATCCCCGACGAGTACGCGCATATCTATAACTGGGGTTTCCTCAGCCTGATGTGGCTCTTCGCGGACGATCCTCGCTTCACTACAGCGAACGGTAAGTTCATCAGCAGTCTGCTGGCTACGAACACTGGCCTAAGCGAGACGCAGCGCAACATCTTCCTTCAGAACTGGTACTCTATCACTGGCCAGCCGCAGGCGGAGCAAATCAAGGTCACGCAGGCCGCGCAAGCAATGGGGTCATAACATGCCACGAGTGCCGTTTCCCGTCACCAACTTTACTGATCTTGATGGGTCGCCACTCTCTGACGGTTACCTCATCATCCGCGTAACTGAAGACACACAAACCCCGGACGGCGGCCAGCTCTGTGCTGGAGCTGTCGTCCAAGTAGACCTCGACTCAGGCGGCAACGTAGAAGGCTCCCCAACATTCTGGGGAAACAACGCCATGCTACCCAACACGACGGCCTACCTTCTGAACTCGTACAACGCGGACGGTCAGAAAGTTCTAACCAATCTCTACATTGTCGTGCAAGGTACCGGCCCGGAAGCGGGCTTCGGTGAAGCCTTCGGCAGTGAGTTTGCATCCTAAGGAGTTTCAATGGCAGTCGATCTTGGCCCTCGTCTGGGCTTGCTTATCAACGCGGACATCGGGGAAGCGTACTACGACCAGTTCCGACCCTTCCTTCGTGCTATCGATGCCCTCCTTCTGGGAGCAGTCATCAACACGACCACCACAGCCCCGCCAAGCTCTCCGTCGAACGGGGATGCCTATTTACTCAAGGGAACCCCCTCGGGCGCGTGGACGGGCCAACACAACGCGATTGCGGTATGGTCTACAGAGATAACCCAGAGCGGAAATAACACCAAGGTGCCGGGGTGGGAGTTTTTCCTTCCCAACGCCGGGTGGACCGTATGGGATACGGCGACGAGTACCCTACAGGTATTCTCGACCGGCACATGGGTCAACATCCTAGCCAACGTTGCATTGCTCAACGTTGATAATAACTGGACAGCCACCCAGACGTTTGAAGACGGATGGACTTCTGCTTCCGACGTTTCAATCTCCACGGCATCGGCGGCGACGAGCAGCGACAACCAGAACTCACCTGTGCTTGGACTGACGGGTGCATATTGGAATGGCACTGCATCAGCGCCAGACACTTGGTCTGTACAGGTTCAGCCGGGTACGGGAACCGACCCGACCAGTACTCTGTTCTTTAGTCACACAGGTTCAACTGGCACAGCTATCGTTCAGTACGCCACTGATGTTTTTGCCCTTGACTTCAACGGCAATAATGGTGACTTCAACGGTAACGTAAGTTGTGGAAGCCTATTTGCTTCCAATCAGGCGTTCCTCTATAGCAGCAACACAGCGACGGGCAGCAACAACCAGAACGCTGCTCCTCTGATCTTCCAGAGCAATTACTGGAACGGCTCAGCGAGTGTGCCGGACGACTGGCAGTTCGCCGTAAATCTTGGGACGGGTGCGAATCCCACCTCAACTCTGATCCTTACGCATACGAATGCATCCGGCTCAGGATTTGAGTTTCAAGTGCCGAACATTAGCGTTCAAGGAAACATCCAAGGCGCGTCCCTTGTGGTCCAAGGTGGGACACAATTTGATGCGGGGTTCTCCTCGCTAGGCACCTCAGTGCTAACCGCAGTGAGTGCAACCAGCACTAGCGGCAACATGGCGGCCCCTGAGTTCCGACACGCCAACCAGTATTGGGACGGCAGTGCATCGCAGTCCGACAACTGGAACTGGACATGCACCATCGGCACAGGCACGTCACCGACCACGCAGCTCACACTGCTTCACAATGGTTCCCCCGGCGATGCTGAGTTCCACGTACCAAACTTGAACCTTGACTCTGCTGTCACAGCGACAACTGCCACCGCAGGTAGTGAGACGCTTCCCTCCAACCCGCTTGGGTTCTGGGAGACAACGATCAATGGCACCACGGTGAAGATTCCGTACTACGCAGTATAAGGAGCGACATGGCATCACTCAACGAAATCACAGGCGGAGCTTTTCAGGATGCCTTGGGCAACGCTCTCGCGGGCGGCTCACTCATCTTTGAGTTGAGCCAAGACGCACAGGTCAACGACACCACACAAGTCGTGTCCGGTTACAGGGTGACGGTGGACCTCGACGGCAGCGGCAACGTTGTCGCGGGGTCTGAGGTATGGCCGAACGACGTGCTCCTTCCCGCCAACACGTACTATAACGTGACGGCCTACAACGCGGACGGCCAGCGCGTGTGGGGACCGAACCCACAGCAAGTCATAAGCACGCCGTCCCCATTCAACATCGGGACTTGGGTGCCGCAGCAGATAGCAGTGCTACCACCAGCGCAGCTCGTCATTGCAGGGACCACACTCGCTACCACAGCAACAGGTGGGGCTGAGACGCTGCCCGCTAACCCAGTGGCGTTCTTGCCAGTGCTCATCAACGGCACGTCGTACAAGATAGCTCTCTATGCCGTCTAAAGGAAACCATGCCTAATCTTCTAGGACTCGCGGGCGCACAGCCTCAAAAACAAGTACGCTTCGCGCCGATCTACACCGGTCGTTGGTCCTCAGGTATCTGGACGAACCGAAGTCCTCTGCGTGATGCAGCGACCACTCGTATCGTAGAGAAGTTCTACGGTGCCAATGGTGACGCTCTGATAGCGGGTGTCAACGTAGAGGTAACTAACAAGCTTACCCTAGCCCGTCGCTATGGCAACTCTGTCTACGATAACAACGGATGGAATGACGTAGACAGTTTTTATAACTTCCGTCTCTTCAGCCAGACCGATGAGCAGATCAAGATTATGGTCGATCAGACCTCGGCTCTCTACTCTTTGTATCAAGGGGTAAAGACCCTTGTATGGACGAAGACCAGCTCTAACGCGGGACAGTCGTACATGCAGAGCGTAGGGAATACGCTCTACTTCGGCAACGGTATCGATCAGAAGAAATGGCTTCAGACTCTCGTAGTGTGGGCAGCCGACACGAACTGGACCGGCAACGGCACCCCGCTCGACACTACCTTCCTCATCGACCCTAATGGCAACATTCAGCAGCTCACGACCGCAGGCATCTCCGGGGGCACCGCGCCCACATGGAACCCGCAGGTACCGGCTGAGGGAAACAACTTTCAGGGAGGTCTCACAACCGATGGTACTACTGTCTGGACTAATCGTGGCAACCCTCTTGAGAATTGGGGAATTGTTGCTCCTACGGGCACGCTTACACCCGTGGTTGGATCGTCACGAGTAGCGTGGACAGCCAACACCTCGTACTCTCTTGCTGGCGTAATCATCGACACCAACGGTAATCTTCAGCAGGTATCCACAGTCGGTATGTCTGGTACGGCAACTCCGACATGGGCAACCAGTGTTGGGAGCACGACCACGGATGGTACCGCAGTCTGGACTATGATTCAGACCGCAGCCTCCCTAGTATGGGAAGCTCACACCGCGTACGCTGACGGGCACTTTGTCATCGGTAACGCAGCGGGCACGAACAGCCTGTTTCAACTTTCGACTGGGCAGACCGTAAACATCAACAGTGGTAATGTCTCGCAGTACTTGTACAACGCGGGGTCTATCTCCGGTACGATTCAGCTCTACAACCCCGTGACCACTGGCAGCGCCATCGCCAGCTCAACCTCGTTGGAAAGCTTGTCGATGACCGGCATCCCGACAGGTTCGGGAGCGCAGGAGCAGTGGAACAACTTGAACGGCGCGGGCGAGACGACAGGGACTCAGGTTCCTTTCCCATCGATCCAGCATGACTTCCAGTCCATCATCCTTGGCACCTTCAACGTTCCTGTTGCAGGACAGTACGCTTTCCAGATCACATCACACGATGGCGTTCTCTGGGGCATCGGCGGCGGCGCTGCGCTTATATCAGGCACGAATGTCAACCCGATCATCCCTAACCAGACAGTGACCTTGAACATGGGCTATCCTGTGTTCGGCGGTAATAACAACCGCTTCGAGGCGGGTGGGTTCTCCACGAATAACTTTGTGGTCAACTTCCCTAGCGCGGGCACCTATGGCTTTGAGATCGATTACGCATACTGGTTCCACTCAGGTATGCAGCTTCAGGTCACGTGCAACGGCAACCCTATACCCTTCGGCACCCCGACGAGCGGCACGAACGAACCCGCATGGCCAGCATTCAGCACGGCGTTCGCGCCCGCGTATGCTACCGTGGTTGAATCCTCGGGTCAGTTCACATGGAGCAACATCGGGCCAGTCACAGACTTCGTTTGGACAGCGAAGACGAACTATACGCTTCCAGACACAACCATCATCGATCCGGCCAGCAACACAGAAGCTCCTTTCCGTGCGGGCATCACCGGGACGACAGCACCGACATTCAATGCGGCACTCAACGGCTTGACGCTTGATAATCCTCCTCTCATCTGGATCAATCAAGGGCCGTCTTCGTCACCACCTCCGGGGTCGCTAAGCACCTTCAATGGCGGCTGGCAGTACGCTATCGCACTTGTCAACACGCTGGACAACACGGTATCAAATGCTGGACCGCTGTCAGCGGCCACGGGCAACCACATCGGTTTCGCGGGTGTGACGTTCGCTCCGGGTGCAGGACTCGACCCATCTATGATTGATCCGCAGGCCGACTTCGTAGCGATCTTCCGAACGACGGATGGACAGAGTACACCCTTCCTTATCCCCGGACCCGGAGACGAGACGTACACGGTACCGCTTTCGACCTACCTCACATCGGGGTACGTTGACACGACACCGGACACCGGCTTGAACAACCTTATCTCCGCACCTCTTGAGGGAGAGAACACGCCGCCAGCATCGGGCGCTATCAACTTGGCGTATCACCTGAATCGCATCTGGTACAGCATAGGCAACATCGTGTACTGGACAGCAGGACCGGATACACCGGTCGGCAACGGAGTCAACGGCACACCGCCTTTGAACTTCGACACCTTCCCGTCACTCGTCAAGCGACTCGTTCCTACCACAAGCGGTCTGATGGTCTTCACGGTCTCGGACGTTTACCTGATCCAAGGAAGCGGCACCTCAACTTCCCCGATCACGAGTGGCATACCGATCATGCAGGGCGTCGGTCTCTTGAGCTACAACGCTCTCGATATCAACGGTTCCATCATTGGCTTCTTCACGACCGACAGTCAGTTCTGTATCATCGACCCGGCTGCTGGTATCACGTACGCTGCATTCCCAATTGGCGATCAGATTCGATTGGACACCGGACAACCGGGCGTCTCGTGGAATCCGGCAAACGTCTACGTGGCATGGCAGGTCACAGGTGAGGACCAAGCATGGTACATTGGAGATGGTCAGTTTGGATGGTACCGCCTTATGCCGACACCGGCACCTGAGACGGGCTATACGTGGTGTCCTTTCGCTAACATCGTGGGAGGCGTCAAAGCCATACAGAGCATCGAGGTGTCACCCGGCATCCACAATCTGCTCCTTGGACCAACCGGTTCCGGCCCGATACTACACCGCGACCTGAACGCATACACCGACAACGGCGTAGCGTTTCCGGCCAGTGCAGTCCTCGGCTCCGCAGTCTTGGCGCAGCCCGGACAAATTGCAGAGGTTAGTTTCATATCGACGGAAGCAGTGCGAATCGGAACACCGCTCGTACTGGGAGTAATTCTCGATGAGGCAGTCCCGTACTATACAGGGTCTTTCGAAATCTTGAAGCACTCCGTAAATGATCCTCCGACGTTGGCACCGAGTAAGTCACTCAACGCGCAGAGGTTCTACCTGACGGATGAACAAGAACCAGCGGTATGTCGCCACATGCAGGTCAATGTGGACTTCGGCGTCCAGTCGGCTGCTAATGAGTTACTCGCTCTGACGATCTATGGAGGGTTCCTACAGGAGGCCTAATGCCAACGATAGCAGAAGCAACTAATCGTAACTTGTCCGGTTACACACCGGCTCAGAGACCTGCTAGTCCAGAAGCATCCTTACCTCCCACAACGGGACTCGAACCCGTAATGAGCACGATGATGCGTTGTCCGTTGCCTCCTATCTTTCAGGCGGCACCGGACAGCCTTCGTCAGTTCTATCAGGGCGGTAAGGTTCCTCAGAATCGATTCCTTTCACCAGTCGTGAATGGTATATCGGGCGGCAGTAGCGGCGGTAACGCAGTAGTCACAACGGTCGCACAGACGAGCGGGGGAAGCAATCCTCCTCCAGCTCAGACCGTGGCGAAGAACGTTGCGATCACAACCACAGTGCTAGGACCGGGGGCGCAGTTTCAAGGCACACTCGCGGTCTCGCGCAGCTACCAACTTCTTAGCGTGTCATCGAGTGTACCGGCGCGTGTGGAACTGTATGGAACGAACTTCCAGCAGATTGCAGACTTGTCTCGCGCACTTGATACGGCACCTCCTGCGGGCAGCACACAGGGCATCGTGACCGATGTAGCTCTCGACACAGCTCCACTAAGTTGGAGCTTCCAGAATCGCATAGGGGCTAACGGCGACAGCCCGCAAGCACCCAACGCTTACATCACCATCACCAACCTGAGCAACGCGGCAGTCCCAGTAACGGTGAACGTGACATACGTTCCAATCGAGGCATAATGAATCGTGAAATAGTAGGCGGCGGGGGCGCAGCGATCTATCCCCTACAGGGCGACGTAGCTTCCACAGCAGGCAGCTCTACAGTCACGGTCCAAGGCATCCAAGGTGTACCGGTGGATGTCAGCTTCCCCACGGGCGGAGAGGTATTGACCTACGACGCTACTGAAGGGACGTTATCACTGGCAGCGCCAGCGGCGGGCGGCCCCACGTTAGAAACCAATGGCACACTCAACTCCACACAAACTCTTCTGAACCTTCAGGAGGGAACAAACATCACCCTGACGGAATCAGGCGGCACGGTGACGATCAATGCTCCGACGCCTACAGGCGCGAGTACGATTATCACTAACTTCCAACCCGGTAGCGTTTTTACCGGAACCGGAGCGGTACAAAACATTATCGGCTTTACCATAGCGGCTAACACAGTACCGGTAGGCAAAGGATTGGAGTTTGCATTCACAGCCGATGGAAGTACTGGCGCATTCGGTACGAACCTTTGGAACCTTGTTATCAACGGAAGTATCAATCTCGGATGGAACGGTATAACTGGTACATCAGGGTATGCCTCCGGCGGATTCCGTATTGTCAACAATAACGGCTCGACAAGCGTGAACTCTCTAGTGTCACTTCCCTTGTTCCAGAACACGGTCTCTGGTGGTATTGTAATTCCCGGTCCAGCCCAGACGAGCACCATCGCAACCACATCCGCGATCACTGTGACACTCACTTGGAATGGTCCCAACACGATAACTACGCAGATCATACAGGCGTATCTTAGATTCATATAGAAAGGATTTCAAAATGGGTAACAACATTCTTCAGCCGATCCCTATGACCCTGAATAACTACTTGCTTCAGAACGGTCAGACGGTACTCTCCAACACAGTCCCCGCAGCCCCAGAGGGCGCGACTAACGTCACGTGGCAGTTCGACCAATTCGGAAATATCTCTGCTTACACCGAGGGCGGTGGCGGGGGTGGCACTGCGTCGGGACCGGTAAACTCTATTCAGACGACTGACGGGGACGGTAACTTTACAGCCGTACCTAACTTACTGGCCGAGCAAATACCGTCGAGTACCTACGCCAGTGTAACGCTTAGTGGCAACAACGCGAATGGTTTACGTCAAGGTTTCGTAGCGTCTCCCGCAGACCCTAATTTTTACTTTGATACCCTAAGCGAGGGAAACTTTCAGTTCCGTATCGGTGGCACCAGTCCTGTCGTTACCATAGCTTCCGGAGCAGTCGAGATATCACAATCGGCCATCACACTGACAGACGCCGGAACTCCTACGTTTGCTGATTCGAACATAGGTGCTATCTGGTTCTCCCAAGGCAGTAACGCTATAGAGCTTTTTTCATCCTCCAATCTGGGTACAGGGCAGTCGGGCGGGTATCTTGCGTTCAATAGTTCCAACGGCGTTGACACACCTACCCAGACGTTCTTCACAAATAGCACAGGGTTTACTCTGAATGTTGGTTTGTTCCTGAACGGTAACTCAACTTCCACTAGTGCTACGGCGGGTGGTGCGTCTGCTCTACCGGCAACTCCAGCAGGGTACTTGGATATACAGATCAACGGTACGAACGCAAAGATTCCGTACTACGCGAACTAAGTAAGGCAATCGGAGAATAAAATGGGCGCTCCCCTTCATCAGAACTTCTTTGAGTATCAGCCGACAAAAGACCTAAACCGTCTTCTGCGCGAGTATGGGCAGACGTGCCTGAGTGATACTCTCCCATCCCCGCCAGAGGGAATGGTCAACATCAACTGGCAGACGGATAGCATGGGCCACATCTCCGCCTATGTAGAACCGGGCGGAGGCGGGCAGGTCAACATTCTTCCAAAGGGTGAGTGGTCAAGCAGTACCTCTTACGTTCTAAACGATGTCGTATTCTATAACGGCGGAAGCTTTATTGCTCTACAGGCCAGCACGGATGAGGTGCCCACTGATACAACTTTTTGGGCACCGTTCGCGGCTCAGGGGCCACAAGGAGAACCGGGCGACGGTGGCGTAGTTGCTGGTACCGCTAATCAGCTTGCCTTCTACACTTCAGATGGTTTGAGTGTTCAGGGCGGAGCTAACAGTAGTGCGCCAACTTTCAACAATGCTAACCAATCCGACCAGTATGATTCCTTCTGGGCCGGAACACTTTCCATTGGCTTCCCGTTCCAACACCCAGTAACGCTCCCTTCGAGCACTTTCTATCCGAACATAAGCGACTACAACTACTTCCAGAACTGGAACGTGCTGTCGCTGAATGGGACTATTCAGGGTTCTGGTTTCTCCCTCGGCAACGAGGGGGGATGGACTGTAGGTAAGGGCTTCGTCACCCAGTTCAACTCGGGCGTGCGAGGAATCCACCAGAGCATATCGCACATCATCCATAAGCACGCAACCGGTGACACAGCGGCCACGTATGGCTATGTGTTCACGGACGGCGGTGTGTCAGCGGCGTCAGACGAAGGCGTAACTGGTACGCAGTCAGAGTTGAATGAGAACTTCGGCTATTACCACGGTACGGTTGTCTCCTCAACAGGAGTGAACGACCGCGCCCCTGTGTGGAGCGCAGCAACGTCCGGCAACAACTGGACGACTGACGGCGCGTTCATGCTGAACATCAGCCGACCGATCTGTACGACTCGCTGTGCAGGCTCTACTACCGATGTGGTGTTTACGATCAACGGCACTCCAACCAGCACGTATTTTTTCCAAATGCCGACGACTACGGGAACACTTCCTGTATCGACTGCTATCGGGTATCAGTTTGTCCCGAACTGGAGCAGCGCCGAGACGTACACTAACCGAGAGATTGTGTTATTCACTGATGGTCACGTTTACCAGTCCACAGGAAATGGAAACCTCGATAACACTCCTGCTATCGGCGGTACTGCCTTCTGGCAAGATGCAGGTCTTGAGAGTGCGAACAACTGGCTTGGTATTCCTAATCAGCAGTGTACGACGGACTCACCGGTGCCTTGCACATTCAGTGTTGCCCTTGTAACCTTCAACGGGAACACCAATGGCTTTAGTGTAGGTGACCACATCTCAGTAGCAGGTAGCAACTATCCAGAACAGTCAGTGGTGACAGCCGTGACTACGACTGGCAGTGGAACCAATATCACTCAGCGTGTAACGTGCTTGCTGCGTAATCCTAACTTCTTGGTTACGTTATTCAAGGGCGGAGTTGCTGGTGGGTACATTAGTTCGGCAGCTAACCTTGCTTTCTCTGGAATGCGTTCGAGCTACTACGCGTTCGGTTCTTTGGACGGCGTGAATCTCATCTACGGCCTTCAGGTCGGCGGTGGTATTCAGTTCAACCACTTGCCCCAAGCTGGCAGCGAACAGTGGGCATTCGACGGCTCTGCGGAAGCTGAGTTCACCGTTTACCCCGGCGCAGAGATTGTCAGCAACCCGGACTACTACAACCCAGCCGGTCATATTGAGCAGAACAACGTTCCGTGGACAGCAGGAGACCTAGTAGAGAATCCGCACTACCCTGTATTTGGAGGTACCGCAGCTTGGTTTACCAAACAGCAGACAACGCCTTCAAACTCTAGTCACGGTAGTTCCGGCATACAACTCACCGTTGGCGGTGGTGGATGGGCCGGTGGGAATACAGCCCACATCAACCTCATCAACGAGAACCCCGTATCGTACTACCAAAACGGTGGAGTAGCCGCTAACACTTTGTTCGCACCGGCTTGCCTACAGATGCAAGGCCCGTACAGTCAAGGTGTGTATTTCAGTAATGCACCTCAACCCCTTGGGCAAGCCACTGCTGTCATATACGTTGCTAATCCATTCGTAGCGGGCAACCCTACTCCTGAGGACGTTACTGTCATCCGCGTGGCTTACGCTGGGCAACTGGACTTGTCACCGTCACTAGGCCGCTGGTCAGTCGATGGCGACTTCCAATGCAACACGTATTGGACAAACGTAGGAGGCACTATCTACGAAGGCGCAAGTGGCACGTTCGTTAGTCAGGACAGTAAGACAGTGACCGTACACAACGGACTTATAACAGGCATCGTGTAACAAACCAAGGGGCAGAACATCGCCCCGCAATTTTAGAAAGGCATCATGGTAACGGACAGACTGTTAGAGGAGAGCGATCTTTCCTTGCTAGAGCTGAGCTTGTCTCAGGATGAGTATCATAGCGAGACAGGACCAGAGTTCTTCATTGAACCCGGCACAGCCACAAAAGTCTACGAAGACGAGAGCGGGCCAATTCTTTTCGTCAAAGGAACCCCGGCGCTCAGGATCGACATTCAGTTCCTAGACAACAATGATGCACGAAGAAACATCAAGTGCATGACAGAGGGCTTCCCGCCACTCGCTGCGAAGGCGCGAGAGAACGGGTTCAAGGAAGTCATCTTCAACACGAGCAACCCACTGCTCAAAGCTTTCTGCATCAAACGCTTCGGTTTTGTCGAGAGCGAAGGCGAACTAAGGAAGTTCATCTAATGAAAATTTACACACGACTTGACTACATCTGGGACGGACACCAGTACAAGCTTGACACCTTCGACGCTTTCGAGTACACTGGAACAGTCGAACTCCTTTGTGGGGCTACCTCGGCACAGAACAATGTGCAGGCACAGCAGGCGACCGCTTACCAGCAGATGACACAGCAGGCCAGCCAAGTCTTCGGCAACGCCTCCAGCGTCTTCAACCAACTTCAGAGCACCTTCGCTCCGACTGTGGCCGCAGGGCCAAGTCAGCAGGGCTTCAGCGCGGGCGAGGTATCAGACCTCAACTCTCAGGCCATCACCCAGAACGGTCGAGCTTATACGAACGCCAAGGAAGCGGCAGGCGAGGCAGAGGCAGCGCAGGGCGGCGGTAACAACGCGGCTCTCCAGAGTGGAACTAACGCAGGAGTCAACGCGAACATCGCGGTCTCCAGCGCAAACAATACGGCCAACGAACTCGGACAGATCACAGAGAACAACTATGCGACTGGCCGACAGAACTACCAAGCAGCGGTCCAAGGACTAGCGGGCGCTGACCAAGCGTTCAACCCGGCGACTTCGGCGGGCAGCGCGGCGACGGGTGCGGGTGCGGCGAGTGCTAGTACTGCCAACCAGATTGCAACGCAGAACAACTCGTGGATGCAGGCGGTCAGTGGTGCTCTCGGCGGTGTAGCAGGCAGCCTTGTAAGCGGCGGTCTAGGTAGTCTTATGGGCAGCGGCGGCAGCAGCCCAGCCTCGGGTGGGTTTACCGGTGAAGGTGTAGCCGACTCCCTGTCGGGTGGCAACTGGATGACAGCGGGCAGCGCGGCGGCACCGTCAGTGAACGTATCCAGCATGGGTAGCTCCGTGCCGACATTCTAAGAAAGGTATCATGAGCCAGCCTAACGGACAGAACGACCAGCAGCAGCCTATCCCAGCTCCTAACCAGAACTGGACAGGTGACAACACACAGGCCCCGGCACCCAATCAGGCAGCTACCCTCCCTGACGCCGGGGACGCAACCTCAGTAAACGCCTCAGGCGCGTCCGATACCCCCGGAACACCCAACCCTACCTCCCAGACCCCTCAGGGGCAAGGAAGTGGCAATGCGGGCCAGCAACCGGCATCTCAGGATCAGGGTGGACCCCAAGTGGGACCGAACACCCCTCCTGCGGATAAATCCGGTTCCTCTCAGGGCCTTCCGGCCAACGATCCGAACAACCCAGCTACCCACCCCCTAGTCAAGGCAGGCGGGATCATCCACTCGATTGCTCAGGCACTCGGCGGCGGTCCGCGTATCCAGACGACGTTTGACCCGAACACCGGAAAGCGTATCGATACGCCAGTCCAGATGTCGAACGGCCAGATCGGGAAAGCCATCGCTATCGCGGCTCTTACCGGCGCACTCAGCGGCCTAGGCGAAAAGGGACCGGGTGCAGAGGGTCGCGCAGCGGCGGGCGGTGCTCAGCAGGTCATGGCACAGCGTCAGCAGCAGGATGCCCAGCAGCAGGCTCAGGCAGCTCAGGATCAGGCACGTCAGGCTCAGGTCACCCAGACCAACTTCCAGACACATCAGAACGCACTACGCACGTCGGTCATGGAGCAGCAGTATCATCAGCAGCTCTCGGATGTCGCCAAGCCAATCCTTGAAAATGTAAATGCAGTCGGCGCGGCACTAGAATCCGGCGTTCACGAAAGTGACCTTCTGTCCAAGTACCATGTGACGAAGGATATGGCGATCCCTGACGGTGTGGTTCAGGTAGGCAAGAACCCAGACGGCAGTGACCACTACGAGAATACTTACACCGTCATCGATCCTCAAAAGAAGATCGAGCTTCCACAGCAGACGGCCAAGCTTCTCGCGGATATGCGTATCCCCGGCTACTTCACTCTGGACGACAAGGGCAACGCAGTGCCGAAGAACTTCACGGGCAGCGCCGGTATCAAGGCGGGTCTCGTTGTTGGCGGTATGGCGATTGCTCAGGGCTACCAGATCACAGAGAATCAGATCAACAAGCAGTTCGCACAGTTGAAGGGCGGGGACGCTGAGGCAACTCAGTTCGATGCAAACCTTCGCCAGTCACTCGCATCAGGTGATATCACTCCTACCGGATTGAAGATCATCGGCCAGTACTCGAACGTCCCGTTCGACAAGGCTGTGGACATGATGGAGAAGAACAAGGTTGATCCTAACGTCATCGCACAGTACCGCAACCTTATCCCGCAGGATGCCTTCAAGCAATCCGCTGATAAGACGGCGGCAGATGAGGCAGTCCGTAAGGCTCAAGCAGCGGTAACCGAGAAGGCAGCAGTCCTTCCTCTTGAGGAAGCTTCGAAGCGTCGTGAAGAGCAGACCGCAGCGTACATCAAGTCAGCTTCCGTCTACAAGGACGAGGCAAGCCGTACGCAGGCATCTATTGACACGAATGTCAAGAACGGGATTCCTGCAAAGGGTAAGGCTTCGGGTTCGGATGCTATCGACAACCTGACCCACCCAGAGCTTGCATCGACGATCACTGATGCGAACTACAAGAACCCTGATGGTGTAAACCATGCGTTCTTGGATGCGTTGGCGAAAATCGATCCAGAGCGTGCGAAGTACATTCAGGCGATTGCATCTGGTAAGGACATCCAGAGCTTGTATGCCGGTGCGAAGAAGTTCGGCGGAAGTATCAACGCCGATGTTCACGCATACGATCCAAGCTTCAACATGACCGACATGAACTCTTACGCCAAGACCGCACAGGAGTACGCGGGCGTCGGCAAGGGAGCAAAGACTAGCGCAGCAGCCTCGACGTACCTTGAGCACTTGGGACGTACGTGGGACGCATACCACGCTAACCCACTTGCAGCCGTCAACGGCTACAGCGGTGCTTACAACACGATGGCGAACAAGGCCGGTGAAGAGTCAGCCTCTTTCTACGCGAACGGTAACAAACCGGGCGAGGCAGAACTTGCGCACTCCCATCACGACTTCTTCCCAGTTGGCGACGACGGTAAGACTCAGAGTGCTACGAAGGCATTGCTCACCGTGCCGGACAGCATGAAGACCTCAGCCCGCGCAGCACTGGATAAGATCGAAGAGAACTACCGTCAGTACGACGGCTCTTTGCCAAAGATGATCGAGCGTAAGAAGCCAGTCTCAGTCGATGCCGCTCAGCAGTACAAGCGTGTGACGGGTGAAGACATACCGGACTACCTCGTCGATCACAAGACGTTCTCTCGTGGCGGCTATGGGCAGAACTCAGGCCAGCCAGCACGCCAGCTACCTGATGGCGCTAAGGCTATCCGCGATGCGCAGAAGAACGTCGTGGGCTATCAGCTCAACGGCGCGAACACGCTCTTCTAAGGAAAGGTAATACATGAGTCAGCCAAACGGCCAGCAGCTTCCTGCTGGATACACAGTCGATGACTCCCCGGCACCGGCCTCTTCACAGGGGTCGGCTTTGCCACAGGGATATACAGTTGACGACGCACCACATGACGCACAGCAGGCCCCGGCTATCCACGTAGGTGGAATCGATCCTAACGCGCCTTGGTATGACCGCATCGGTCAGGGTGTGCAGGACTTGACTAGCCGCGCAGAAGCAGTTGGCAACGGCATGGGCCAAGGACTCACGAGCACCCTTCAGGGCGCAGCATCAATCGCCAATAAGGTTGGACAGCATACTGTCGGTCACGATATTGTGCCGAAGACTGTTACAGATTCATTGAACGAGGGACAGCAGCGCCTTCAGGAGCAGAACCGCGAGAACCCCGGTCTCAACGAGATGGGCTATGGCGGAGAAACCCTCATGGAGTTCCTTGGCGGCGAAGCAGCCTTCAAGGGCCTAGCGATGGGCGACAAGCTCCAGAAGATGTCGCAGGTCTTCAAAGTCATCGAGCAGTCACCCCGACTAATGAACGCTCTCAAACTGGGCACCGCAGGCATGAAGGCAGCAGCAGAGCTTTCTCCTGAGGAAGCACAGCTCGTTCAGCAGTACCCCAAAATAGCAAAGCTCATCGGCATTGGTTCTGAGGCGTTACGCGCAGGCACAGTGCAGGGAGCGCAGACGTTCGACCGAACTGGGGGAGACCTTGGAGCAGCCGCGAAGTCTGGTGCAGAGATGGCCGGTACCGCAGGCGTACTCGGTACGGTGGGTGCAGGACTGGGAGCAGGGGCGAAGGCAGTCGGAAAAGCTATTGGCAAGGTTGGTGAAACCGCAGGAGACCTCGCGGACGCAACCAACGCAGCGCCGGACAGCCTCACAGTAGGCCAGCGCATTCAGGGTGCATTGCAGAATGCGAAGGACAAGCTCCACGCGAACTACGAGACTGGTATTCAGGACTTGCAAGGGCGACTAGGAGACGCAACAGCTCCCGCCGACGAGACCTCGCCAATCGCGCAGAAGGCCAAAGAACTTCTTCAAGACCCGGACCCAGAGGATCACCCTCTGACCACGGGCGCTAAGGAAGTCTCAGGCGAGAAGCTTTCACCTAAGACTCGCGCTCTACTTGAGATGGCAGCCAGCGGTAAGGCACCCGTCACGGAAGAGGCTGAAGAGGCCGCCGCAGAAGCGAATAAGAACAAGCCGACTATCCTAGGTGCGGACGGTAAGGCCGTCGAGCAGCCGGATGTAGAGCCAAAGCAGGAAGACCTGCCGGATTGGAACATTGAGAACCTAGTGCGCTTCCGCCAGACTGTTGGCAAAGCCGCACGTGACTCGGTTCCGGGCAGCCCTGACCAGCGTGCGTTGAATGCCCTCCTATGGGATGGCTCAGCGAACGGCGGTGCAGGCGGTTCCGCAATCGACGACACGATCCAGAACATCGCGGAGAACTCGGACCATCCAGAGGCCGCGCAAGCTCTTGATGATTATCAGGCTCTCCGCAATAACTACCGCCAGCAGATCGGGCGCTACGATAACCCAATCATCAAGCGACTGATGGAGGGTAAGTCAGACGAAGCAGCCAGTGCGTTCCTTCGCTACAAAAGCGCCTCGGGCGCACCGAAGGGCGGTGCAAAGGACTTCAACCTAGACAACCTCCAGCAGATCATTGGACCTGAGGCTAGTCGTAACTTCGCCAAGGATGTGTTCAGCAACCTGCTACAGAAGACCTCGGACAACGGCCAATTCAACGCGGCCAAGTTCACCGGTCTATGGAACAAGCTCACTGATGAGACCAAGGAGAACTTCTTCGGAGCTAACGCACCGACGATTGGACCCAAGGACTACATGGAGAGTTTGGCAGGCGATGCTAAGACCGTGAAGAACCTTCAGCTACTCAACCGTGCCGGACTCATCGGCGGAGTTGGTGCAGCGGCGGGTACGATCTCACCGGTCGCGGGCGCGGGCCTCTCCACACTTCTGGCATTCGTTGCAGGGCATGAGGGCGGCGTAGGTGGCATCCAGCACGGTCGAGAACTCATAGACTTCGTTGCGAATCATCCTAAGACGTGGGCAGGATTCCGTGCAGCAGGTAAGCTTGCTGAGAAGGGTGATCTTGGTACAGCCGGTCCCGGCGCATTCGTGCGTGACGCGGGCACAGGTGCTAAGAACATCATCAAAGCGGGCGCTAACGCTGCAATAGCTCCGGGCGCACAGCAGCCTACTCTCAACGAACCGGTCCCTAGTGACAACAACGACTCAGCGCCGACGTACGGTGACCCTAAGGGGGCAACCCTACCACCGGCCCTAGAGAACGTGCAGCACGCCGTACAGCCCACCATAGTACAAGGTCAGGGCGGCACAGCGGTTGACGGTCGCGGTTCAGTCGCAGAAGTAGATCAGGGCGCTGGCAACAACACCATCCGCATCAACAACCAGCAGGCGTACGACGACAACAAGGCGTCTACGACCGCGCATGAACTAACGCACGTGTGGCAGAACAACCTCCCGCCTAGCATTCAGGCGAAGATTCCTGCCGATCCTCAGAACGGTTCCGCGTTCGATATCTCTGACGTTGACAGCCTGCGCAAGCAGGGCAAGACGATGACCGATATCCCACGTGAGAAGCAGGCTACGATTGTCCAGAAGTACACGCAGGGTGATGCCAAAACAAAGGCCCGCCTACAGCCGTGGCTCGACGACATCGAGAAGACACCTCTCTCCAGCAACAAGATGGAGACAGATGCCAAGGGCAACCTGAAGATCACGCCACGAGCACCCGGACTTCCACCTTCGTCGGTGGCCGGTATGCGCGGACTTGGCACGGACGACAAACCCAAGCCAAAGAAAAAGAGTAGCTAATGCTTAGACAAGACGATTACCTGAAGGGCCAGCTCGTATATCAGGGCTGGCTCTACGGTAAAGAATACGGCGGCCATCAGGTCTCGTGCATGATTATGTCGTGCTTGATGAACCGTGTGAAGTCCGGCTGGGGCAACATCCTCGACGTGATCGAGACCATGCCCAAGTACCTTGCAGATGCAGGGGACGCTGGCCGACCACTAGAGAAGCCACAAATCTGGGAACCGGGGTTCATCCATCTGCTTCACGATGTAGAAGCGATCTTCGATCAAACGATGGATCACGCAAAAGGCGCTATGTACTGGGCTGACCTTCGCCGCGTGAACACGCCGTTCTTCCTGAATAAGATTCTGGCAGACAAGGAGAGCCACCCTCGCGTATGCGAGAGCAATTCCTTCGCCTGCTTCAAGTGAGGACGTATGGCTTTCAAATTCATTCCATCCCTAGTGGGGAAGCTGGAGAAGTACGAAAAGTACTTGCCGCCTCCTCTACGCGAGGTTCTGTCTGAACCCGATGGGTCCGGCTCCTATAGCCGTACATCCGGGTTTCTCATCATCGTTGCCGTCATCCTCTGGGGCAGCTATCTCGTCATCCATAACCACGCTATGCCCGATCTTGCGGGCGCAGCAGCACTAGTGGGCAGCGCGCAGGCCGCTTACGGTGTCAACAAGGTAATGAACAAGAAGAACGACGGAGGCCCAGATGCAACTACCCCTTGACTCCCATAACGTCAGCAACGCGATTCAATTCGTGAACTGGCTGGCAACTGAATGGAAGTCTATTGCGTTCGTCGTAGCTGTCATCATCACGACCTATAAAGGATTCGACTGGGTGAAGCAAATACGAACGAAAGACCTAGCAGAGTTGCACACAAGTGTGGGATACGTCAACAGCGGTATCACATCCCTCGGAGCAAAAATCGACAACCTAAGTGAGAAGCTGGAGACAAAGCTCGACTCACAGACATCAGCGGTAGTCTCGGAGCTAAAGGAAATGCGAGGGGACTTCCGAACCTTCTACATTTCACCAGTGGCCCAGATGATGCCAGCCCGCTCCAAGCCAGCACGCAAAGTCACTAAGCGACCTGTCAAAAAGAAGATCACCAAGGTGGACTTGACACTGGACGCGGAATAGGGTACACTATTCACAATGGCTAAGCAAGACAAATCTACCACAGGAGGAAGATGACCGGAGCACAGAAGGACATTACAAGAGACCTAAAGCGAGTGGCCGCAGCGCATGGCGGGGCAAGCAGATCGGTCTACCTCGAACACGGACAATACAGCGAACGTCAAATTCGAAATGTGTTTGGATCGTACGGGGCAGCATTACAGGCGGCTGGCGTATTGGTTACGCCTTCCGGCCCGAAGCCAAAGGAGAGCAAGGGTGATTCGAATCAACCACAAGATAAGAGTCAGTTAGTCGAGAGCGTAGAGTACGCCGACGACAAGATGAAGATCGTCAAGAAGTCCGAGAAGAACATTCGAACCCTCGAAGAGCTTCTGGATGTCTGTAATGTCGATCTGGACATCTGGGAAGTGGAACGCTGGAAGTGCAACCAGTGGGCGATGGCCGGGTTCCCCAAGACCGTAGGCTCTAGCCGACACTGGCACCGCGAGTCCACGGCCCCCATCATCACCCCCGTCTGGCAAGTACAGGCGACCTTCAAGCCAAAGAAGAACGGCAAAGAGGTACGCGAAGAGATTGAGGAGCTGAAGGCTGAGCTGAAAAGCAGAGCCAGCTTCGTACCGCGCTACACCAAGCAGCGCGTACACGGTACAGGCAACATTCTCGAACTGCTTATCCCCGACCTCCATGCAGGCAAGCTTGCGTGGTCGAAGGAGACTGGGTACGCGGACTACGACCTGAACATCTCCATCGAGACCTACCGTCGCGCACTGGACTCGCTCCTAGCGCAGGCGTCACTGTACAGCTTTGACAAGATCGTTCTGGGCGTCGGCAACGACCTGCTTCAGACCGACAACATTCAGGGCACCACATACAGCGGAACCAAGGTGGACACCGACAGCCGTTACCACAAGGTCTACAAGACTGTGCGTAAGATGCTGGTGGAGACAATCGAGAAGCTTCGTCGTATCGCGCCGGTCGAGGTAAAGCTCATCCCCGGCAACCACGATACGTTGAGCACCTTCACGATGGGTGATTCGCTTGAGTGTCGCTTCTATGACTACGAGGACGTTATCGTAGACAACGAACCGACCAAGGCGAAGACAGTCGAGTGGGGTGAGTGCTTCATCGTTCTCGTCCACGGGCACGAAGGTAAGCAGGCCGACTACGGCATGTGGCTTGCATCGAAGTGGCCTAAGGAGTTCGGTCGCACTAAGTTCCGCGAGATTCACGTGGGTCACAAGCACAAGACGGCATTGGATGAGAAGTTCGGCGTACGTGTACGCACCTTCTCCGCACTCTGCCCGCCTGACGCATGGCACTCTGACAACACCTTTACCGGCAACCTGCGAGTCGCAGAAGCCTTGGTCTGGAACAAAGACCGTGGTCTGGTGGCTCAATTTTATCACACAGAGATCGACTGATGGGAATCTTCAGGAGACTATTTCGCAAACCTAGGTACACGTTCTCTTCTGTCCAAAGCTTCAAGATGCTGACACAGGCACAGATGCTAATCAATAATGGTAGGGAGAGCGAGGCGCGATTGGTAATTCTTAGTGGACAGGAAAAGTTCCCTAAGGATGCGATCTGGTTCACGTGGAAAAACCTTTGACATCCACGGCCCTCTGGTGTACAGTAACACTAGAGGGCACTATGTCTGAACCTTTCGTGGTAGATGAAGAACTCGTACGGCAAGATCAGGTGGGAGACATCATCACCCACACAGACGGCACACGCTGGATAGTGACAAAGAGAACCGCCCGTAACATGGTGGTTGTCCAATATCACTGGTACAATGCGGCAGTCGATTGGATCGTTGGTAAGACCAAGGAGCTGTTCAGTGCCAAAGATAAAAATAGTAGAGCCTAGCTCAGTTCTTGCGAACTACGAGCTTGGAGACGTGTTCATGGTCGCGGGCGACAAGCGCCTGTGGCAGTTGATACACCGTGACCCGTGGAAAGCTTACGTGCAGAAGATCACGTTCTGGGACGAGCTGAAGCACTGGTTCAAGAAACGAAAAGCGAGGAGACGCTTTGCAAGCGAACAATCTAAGTCTGGTAGGAAGCTGCCTGCCCTACACGGCAGCACAATCGAAGGCTACAACGACAAATCCGAAAGACCTTCAGGGCAGTAAGAAAGTCCCGCTGGGCCAAGTGTGCCCGGTAGCGATGGCGCACGAAGCTTGTGCAATGCTCGACGGTGACCTGAAGTACGGGTACCGCAACTGGCGAGAGAAGAACGTAGTCGCCAATATCTACATCCACGCAGCTCTACGACACCTTCAGAGCTGGGCTGAAAAGCAAGAGGTAGCAGAAGACTCTGGTGTGCATCACCTCGGCCATGCCCGTGCGTGCCTCGGTATCCTATTGGACGCTCAGGCCAACGGCAACCTGATCGACGACCGCGCAGCCGGTGTGTTCCCTGAGGTGGCACACCAACTCGAAGACTGGGTGACTAAGCGCGTAGCGAAGCACACACTGGAGCAGGCGGCCAAGGCGCAAGCGGCGGCTCGTGACCAGTTCACCTTGCAGTCCGACACCTTGAATCAACAGGTCGGCATGGGCTATATCAACAACGCAGCACAGGGGAACAGCTAGATGCCGAGAGACGAGAAGGGGCGCTTCGTGAATAGCGAAGACGGAGAAATCTACGGAACGTACATTGATGAGAAAGGATACCCGCGCATCAGCGCAGGCCCGCATCGGGGCGTACGTGTCCACACTCTTGTCGCAGAAGCAATGCTGGGCCGGAAGCTCAGGCAGGGCGAGGACGTACATCACAAGGACGAGAACAAGCTCGACTGTGCATGGACGAACCTAGAAGTAATCGACCACGTGGCGCATGGCAAAGTAAGCTCAGCCAGCTACCAGAAGTCGAGGGAGAAGTTCTAATGGACTCAATGAAGCAGGGCAACAAAGGCGCAGACTGTAATGTCCTTCAGGAGTTCTTCGACGCCAAGCCAGCAGACGGAAAGTTCAACCCCGTCACCCCGGTCAGTCAATTCAATCCCGTGACTGTCCCAAGCAAATTCAATCCCGTGAAGCCAGAGAGTCAATTCAACCCTCTCGCTCCGCCTAGCCGATTCAATCCCATCCCGAGTTGCGAGTGAGTCCAATGAACTTCACACCACTCGGAGACCCGAACTTCAAGCCCGTACTTGTTGAGACGTTTCGTGGGCCAAGGGAGATGGAACAGCGTCTCAATACGCTGGCCCTAGACCCAACCAATCGATATAGCCTTGAGGGATTCTCAATCTCCAACGGGTTGTACGTGGTGATCCTTATCTGGACACCAGAAGAATAGACGACGACGCAGCTACCCCTCCTTCGGGAGGGGCCTTTTTCCGTCTAGGAGGAGTGATGCACAAAACCGCATTTATCGAAGGAGTGTACCGCTATTCCCTCACACGTGAGTGGGATGCGTCTTTGCCTGTCTTATACTGGGTAATGCTCAATCCATCGACCGCCGATGCTATGAATGACGATGCCACCATCAAAAAGTGTATTGGCTTCGCAAGGCTCAATGGTTACGGAGCTATTATGGTAGTCAACCTATTTGCCTACCGCGCTACCGACCCAATAGAATTGACCAGTACTCCATCGGATGTGGTTGGGGCGCTCAACAATGGTGTCATCGAATCCATCCCCGTAGGTGCCGATGTGGTATGTGCGTGGGGTTCGTTTATTCACACCAAACCTTCCCTACGGTATAGGGGCAGAGAGGTCATGCGAATTATCAAGGGTCGCAACCTTCTCTGTGTCCGTAGAACCGAAGACAGACCGTGGCACCCGCTCTATGTCAAGTACGGAGCGTTCCTTGACTTCAATGATGTTTTGAAAGAGGAGTAATGTATGTCAGCACCAACCCAAACGACAACCCCGGCTGCACCAGCAGTCCCGGTGGTCCCTGTGGCAACGACTGTTGCTACGACGAAGACGTGGCTTCAGAATCACGAACGCCTTATCCTCGTAGTCCTCGTGCTTTCCTTTCTCGTCTTCGGAGTGAGCAAGTACTTCGACCGCGAGGCCACCAAAGATCAGGCCGCCGCTAGTCTCGCGCAACAGCAACTCGCCGTTGCATCCGAGAACAGCAAAGCCCTCGCCGCTCAGGTAGCAGGCCAGACGGCGCAGTATCAGGCGCTTGTGATTCAACTCACACAGCAGAACGCTCAGCTAACTCAGCAGGTCAACACCCGCACGGTCGTGCTACAGCAGCAAGTAGCCACCGATAAGAATCTCCCCTTGCCGCTTCTTGGCAATCGATGGGCGACTCTTATTCAGGCAGCACCGGGCGACTTGACTGCCACAACCGCAGGGGTCACCGTATCGCCTCAGGCGGCGTTGGCCACTGTTACCCAACTCGAATCTGTACCCGTGCTCTCGAAGAACCTAACTGACACGCAGACAGAGAACACCAACTTGAACGCAGAGCTTACATCCTCTGACGATCTGACAACCGGCCTGAAGTCTCAGGTCACAGCTTTGAACACTCAACTGGGAGACCAGACGAAAGCATGTAAGGCCGAAGTAGCCTCGGTAAAGGCTTCAGCTCGACGTGGAAAACTCAAGGCATTCCTGTTCGGAGCTGGCGTAGGAGTTGGCGTAACCCTAGGGATCGTCGTCCACGCTTTGTTGTAAGGAGCAATAATTGAATAGCGTAATGAATACGTTCCAACTGACGATCATGCTTCAGAAGTATGCTGAGACAAAGATCGACGGTTCGAAGGAAACGTGGCCAGAGATAGCATACAGAGTCGCGTACCACGTGCTCAGCGCGGTCGGAGCATCTGAAGAGACCATCCGGCGCACAGCCCAACTCATCACTGAAATGAAGTTCATCCCCGGAGGCCGGTACCTCTACGCCTCGGGCAAGCCCTTCCATCAGACTCAAAACTGCCTGCTCATGCGCGTGCTCGATAGCCGCGAAGGGTGGGCAGATCATTTGCACAAGCACGCAATGGGCCTCAGTACCGGCGCGGGCCTAGGCACCAACTACTCACTCATCAGACCCGAAGGCTCTCCTATCGGGCGCACAGGCGGCGTGGCCAGCGGGCCATTAGCCCTGATGCAGATGACCAACGAATGCGGTCGCGGTCTCAAGCAGGGCGGCTCACGCCGTTCGGCGCTATGGGCCGGACTCAACTGGTCTCACAAGGACATCTTCAAGTTCATCGCCATGAAGGACTGGACGCCTGAGGTACGAGCGATGAAGCTCAAGGACTTCAACTTCCCGGCGACGATGGATGGCACCAACATCTCCGTCTGTCTGGATGACGAGTTCTTCCTAGCTTACGCGGACGAGAATAACGAATGCCACCTCTGGGCACAGGATGTGTACTGGCAGACGGTCGAACGTATGCTCCGTACCGCCGAACCCGGCTTCTCCGTTGACACTGGGAAGAACGCTGGCGAAGACCTACGCAACGCCTGTACCGAAGTCACCTCGGCTGACGATTCTGACATCTGCAACCTTGGCTCGATCAACATGGCCAACATCGCAAATGTCGGAGAGATGGTAGAGGTCACCCTCCTAGGAACCCATTTCTTGCTGGCTGGCAGCGTCTACAGCGACCTGCCGTACGATAAGGTGGGGGAAGTACGCTCCAAGAATCGTCGGCTCGGCCTAGGGCTTATGGGGCTTCACGAGTGGATGCTCAAGAAAGGACTACCGTATGGACCCTCAGTCGAACTCGAAGATTACCTGCGAGTCTACGCGCAGTCAACTGAAATGGCTGCGCGCCAAGCAGACATCTGGGGCATTAGCCGACCTGTCAAGACACGTGCGATTGCACCCACAGGAACCATTGGTATCCTTGCGGGAACTACGACTGGCATCGAGCCTCTGTTCTGTGCCGCGTACAAACGTCGATACGTCGATGCAAACGTCTGGAAGTATCAGTACGTCCTAGACCCTGTGGCGAAGCGACTCGTCGAATCCGGCGAGGTTGATCCCGACGCCATTGAGGACGCTTACACACTGGCTCAGGAACCGGAGCGCCGTATCGCCTTCCAAGCATGGCTCCAGCAGTATGTGGATCACGCCATCAGCTCAACCCTCAACCTCCCCGAGTGGGGAACTAAGTACAACAACGCCGACACGGTGAAGCCGTTCGGTGACATGCTCATGAAGCATCTGCCGTTCCTGAGGGGCATGACAGTCTACCCTGACGGCGCACGCGGCGGCCAGCCTCTCACAGCAGTCAAGTGGGCGACGGCCATGAAGCACAAGGACGAGATATTCGTGGAAGCTATGGATATCTGTGAGCTGGGTAAAGGAGGTACGTGTGGGTCATGATTTTGATATAGTCCGAGACTAAGACAACCCAGCGGGCATCCTTCACGTCTTACTTGACAGGGAGGATGCCCCATGCTGAAGGACATCGCACTATCAGTAATTATGCTGGCTGGACAGCAGCACACACATCGTCATCAGCCAGATCACTTCCACGTAGCTCCGACTAGATACTGCCACCGCCCACCCACCAGACCAATCAACCTGTACAGAAGACTTTGACACGAAGAAGCCCCCATCAGACTAATCATCTGGTGGGGGCCTTTTTTATTTGATCTCCACCGGCTCTCGCTCGTTGTGGAAGTCATACTTGTGAACCTCGAAGTGGAGCTTGCCTACAACCACCAGCTTCAGGCGCTTGTAGAACTTGTGCCCTTGATTGGCCGGGATGCCAAAGCTCCAGAGCAGACGCCTAGCGATCCACTCCCGATTGGTCATCCTATCTGGTAATCCTAACGTCATCTCGTTCTGTCTCCATTCCAAGGTACCACCGCCTCAGGTCTCTGTCAAGCTCTTCATCGGTGTAGGTGTTGTCGTAGACGTGCCGGGTTAGATCGACACGAGGGTAACGCCGGAAGAGCTGGTTGAAGGTCTCGGGCGTCAGGTGTACGAGAAAGTCCTCCGGGTAGAACTCGGCGTGCTTGGTCCACCAGCCGATCTCCTTCGTCCACCAGTCCCGGTTGGCCTTCCCATAGAAGAGACGCTGCGCCAATTCAAGCTCTAAAGGGTGGACGTAGAATACCTCCCCATGCGTCTCGAAGGCGTATAGGGCCTCCTGTGCGGTCGTTTTCGACATACAATCCGCCATCCACGGTGCTTTGACCTTGCGGGACGCGTGCTCCCCTAACGGCGAGGAGCACTTCTCCCACTCAAGGTAGATGTCGCAGGCGGCTAGGAACTTGGCGCTAAGCTTCAAGCTGCTCTCCGCTCAGGGTGCCCCTCTGCGCAGCGGAGATGGTCTTGTAGCCCTCGCGGTAGTAGACACAGCTCCAGTTCTGGTAGTAACGCCGCGACCAGTTCTTAGGGCCTTCCCGGTGGAAGACCCATCCTTCTTCGATTCGATACTCAGGCACGGTGACCTTTCACGAGGTAGATGTGCGCTCCCTCGGCTATGATGCAGGCTGCAACACAAATGACCACCGTCTGAGGACTCACGAGGAGTGCCGCCAGAACAATGGCCACAACGATACAGACTATGCGTGTGAATGACATTTGAGCCTCTTAGAACCCGTAGGACTCTAGCTGCTCCGCTAGATCGGTGAGTGCTTCGCTAAGGACAGAAGCCACGGCCTCGAACTCTCGATGACCGTGGAATAGGTTGACTTCAAATTGTCCGGTAGTTGTGTTGTACCGGATTGTGATCTCGTTCTCCAATCGCCCTCCTAGGCGTTCGGGTTACCTTCAAACTCTTCTGACTCAGCCTCGCGTCGGTTCTCAAGGCCACGGTTTACTTGTCCCTTCACGAACACCCAGCGTTTGAACTGGGCATCAGCCTCGACGTAATCCTTACGGTTCAGCGCCTTCAGCATCTCGGAAGTTCGAAAAGCAGTTACTCCTATGTTGTACACGAAATCGACCAGAGCGTCAAACTGTAATTGCGTAAGCGGTACGTTGACGTAATCGTTGACTGCGTTCTGGGCCACTAGGGTATCGTGGTTGAGCCAGTTCTCCGCCTGTTCCTTCGTACAGACCTGACCGGGGTAGACATCCTGCCCAGTGTGTCCGTACCCAATGCTCCAGACCTTACCTTGGTCCTGATACGCTACGAGCTTCAGTGCCTCGCGTCGTTCTGTTGCGTACAACCCCTGAGGGTCGTAGGTCATTCTAATGTTCATGATTCTCCTTTACTACGCCGTCTCCATCTTCACGATCCGGCTCGTCCGTATAAGGCGCGTGCCGAACTCAAGGCCGGGTGACAGCAGCGTCAGGGTACCGTCCTCTATGGAGTACTCGTCGAACGTACCGTGTATCGTGCGCAGACTCTCAGAGTGCGAGGCCTCCTTCAGCCGGTGCCACGTCTTCGCTTCTTCGTTGATCGTGTAGACCGATCCGTTCTCTGTAGTGAGTGTGAATGTCATGCGATCTCCAGTTCGAACGAGAATGGCTTAGGTGTGGTGCCGGGGAACTTGGCGTCATGTGTTGCGATCCACGCGATTGCGGAGCTGGGAAGGTTGTATGACTTGCCCTTTTTCAGTCCCGTGCTCTCACCGTAATCTCCGATGTAGATTGTCTTGTAGTCTACGAGAACGTAGGCGTTATCACCTAGGGCCTCCGTGACTGCCAGAGCAATGGGACAGTAACCCATAGAGGTGTCGCCCGCGTCGATGTGCTTCTGCGTGATGTTGAACGTCATTTGACCTCTTTCTCTATGCCAGCGAACGCTATGAGGACGCCTCGTGGTTGGGATCGTTCGTCGCCGCAACCTTCTCTTCAGGGGTGCAGTAGCAAACGCCGTCGTTGTACTGACGCCACGGGCAGAGAGTGTCCTTGACCCAGAAGCCCCAGCTCCGTTCCTTCACACCAGTCTTGACAAGCGTCCACGCCTGCCCACCCTTTTCAAGGATGACACGGTGCTTCCACGTTGCCGGTCGGCGGAGGATGCTCAAGGCAGGGTAGAACTTGCGCTCTCGCCAGTCGCCTTCATCAGGCCCCCACGATGGGTAACGGGTCTCACCGATCTCCCAGTCCTTGTCGTCCTTCGCGTCCCACGGTGTCTCCTCCCAGTACCCTTTGGTCAGGATGAGACTGGTGAACGGCCACGGATGGTCGTGCATGTGTGGGTCTTCGTCCCCGCGATAGAACTTGTGCAGGTAGAGGCGCGGTACCAGTTTGTTGTCCTCGGTGGGACCGGTGCGCGGGTAGATATAGAACCGTCTCAGGTAGATGTCGGTCGTGCCATCGCGGAAGATGTCAACGTACTTGAACATCTTCACGAGGAAGAACTCCGGGCCTTCTTGGTACCAGCGCCGAAAGAAGTCTCGGACGGTCAGTATCGAATACGCCGCCACGAAAGAGAACGCCAAGTAAACGAGCGCCGTCCAGATGAAGACTAGCATCGAGGGTAACCATCCGTGCTATGGATGCTCTGCTCAGCAAGGCAAGCTTCCACTCTTCCGAGTGTCGCCTTCAATGCTTCAGCCAGCAACTCCATCACGCCTTTATCGCGGCGGCAGAAGTTCTCCACGCGACCGTTGATGACGCTCCCGTAAGTCTTGCCCTTGTGGGCTTCGAGCAGAGCTACGTCGTAGTTGTCGTTTACCATGTCACCGGTTGTGTCATTGGCGATATGGATCAGTCCCAGCTTGTACGGCTGTGCTCCGTTACCGGGGATCATGTTGATGGCTACTTCGACCATTACGCCTCCGTGTTACCTAATCTGTTCCTCACCGTTGTCACAGTGATAGATCGTTTGATCCGCAGTCCACCCTCCGCCCTTGGCGGTGTAGACGTACTGACCAGCCTTGGTGCCGACCGATACGCAGTGGTGATCGGTGGCGTACTTCTGCCACTGCTGGTTCTCATAGACCACCGCGAACAGAGCAAATGCCAAGATTGCGATGGACCCAAAGACCACTAGAAACTTCTGTGCTGCATAACTCATACCGCCTCCGGGTCAGAATAGTAGTGAGTGCCCGGATTCCCATCAGCGTCCATGTCCCCATAGCAGGGGTCTTCACTGTAGCACGCGATGCAGTCTCCGCATAGTTCGCAGAATACCTCACCGCATTTGATGGTTACCGGTTCACTCATTGCGCGTCTGCTTCCTGCTGGGCCTGTATAGCCTTAGCAATTTCCTTCTTGATCTTCTCCACTGTATCAGGATTGTCCCGAAGTGTCAACACCGTTTTGTCGAGACCCTGACCTAGCTGCTCTCCGTTGAAGCTCAGCCAGCTCGTACCAGTGATGACGCCGCAGTCCTTGGCAAATTTTACCATGTCTGCGAACTTGTCGATACCCTTACCGTAGATGAGGTTCACTTCAGTCTGGCGGAACGGCGCACCGGCTTTATTCTTCACGGCTTTGATCTTGGTCTTTACACCGATCTCCACGCCGCCGCTCGTGATCTTTGACCCATCCCCACCCAGACGACGAACGTCGAGGCGTACAGAGGCGTAGAAGGGCAACGCCTTGCCTCCTGTAGTGGTCTCAGGACTGCCGAACATCACACCGATCTTCTCACGAATCTGGTTGATGAAGATGATGGTCACGTTGTTACGAGCGCACGCGCCCCGCAGCTTACGCATAGCCTGTGACATCAGTCGGGCCTGTAGGCCCATGTGACTGTCGCCCATCTCACCATCAAGCTCAGCCTGAGGTGTGAGCGCGGCCACTGAGTCTACCACGACGATATCAACCGCTCCAGATAGCGCAAGTGCTTCCGCAGTTTCGAGAGCCTGTTCCCCTGAGTCGGGCTGAGAGACCATGAGTTCTTTGACGTTGACTCCCAACGCCTGAGCGTAGTTCGGATCGAGAGCGTGCTCCGCATCCACGAACGCTGCAATTCCCCCCTGTGCTTGTACATCGGCAATGATCTCCAGAGTGATGGTAGTCTTACCGGCTGACGGAGGCCCGAAGATTTCGATGATGCGGCCCTTAGGTACGCCGCCGCACCCGATGACTCCGTAGTCCACCGACATCATGCCGGTAGAGAAGCTGGGCATTGGTACACCCAGCTTTTTGTCTAGGCGCACGAGAGACGTGGTGACCTTGTTCTCATCCGTGCTGAACTGCTTGTTGAGTGTTACCGCTACTGCGTCCAGCATGGCGAAGCGTTCCTTCTTGCTTAGCCCCTTAGCTGCCGCTGGCGGTGGTACCGAAGAGGTCGCCTTGGGTGACGGTTTCGCCGTGCCTAATACTCCCTTCAGTTGGTTGAGTGCTCCCATTGTTCTTTTCCTTTGCCTCCAGTGCCATCTTCAGCTTGGCCACACTGCCCATGAACCGAAGGAACCTCTGGAGAAACTTCCTGCCCTTGAGCGCGATAATCATATCGTCGCCGCCCTTGGCGTGTGCATCCTCGACGGCTTGGGTAAACTCACCATGCACGTTGAAGAACGCGAACCAGCAAGCCTCGCAGTTCGAGTGACGCGGCTCTCGCTGAGCGATGAACTTGTGCCCACACATCGGAACAGTCTGATGCTTGTGGGTGAAGTTCTTCAGGTTGAGCTTCCCGGCCTCGGCCCGCGTGTACTGCTTCGGCGTGGGGATGAACCGTACCTCCTCAGGAGCTTCAGTCATTGCCCAGAGCCTCCTCCGCGAAGATAGCGTTACGCTCCCGCTGGAGTAACACAGGGTCAGTAAGCCCGAACTTCTGCTCCAGAGCAAACTTCTCTGGGTTGGTGATGTCTTCACCGTTGATCTCGTACCGGAGCTGCCTGCGAAGCTCAGAGACTAAGGGCTGGTTGTCCTGCTCGACTAGTGTTGCTGCTGCCATTGCGTTTCATCCTCTCTTGTGCGCGAACCGACTCTCGTCGGACGCCGTTGAAGTACTTTGAGACGGGTGAGATTTTGCGGAGACGGAAAAGCTTTCCGACCTTCTGCTCAATTCTCATGCGCTCCTTCGGGGTGAAGACGTTGCCGTACTCGGAGATGTAGGTATCAGTGAACCTAACCTGTTCGTCCTTCGTAAGCACATCCGTGATGCATCTGTCAACGTCGCAGTAGAAGTCCTGAACATTAGGCTGGCCCGGTGTCTTTGTGGCCTTGCCCATGTCGAACTCGTTGTTGGCTACTCGGATCGAGCTGCGCCGTTGAAGCTTCTGGTAGTTGCCTAGTGACGGCTCAAGCGCATAGGGATCACCCATGACATCATCAAATGCGTTCTTGTTGAACCGAAACTCCTCGTTGTACTTCTCAATTCCTGACTGCTTTGGTCGCTCGTCCCTTGCTGCCACTACGTCCTTTCGTCTTCTTTTTGCGGGGTGTAATCCCACACAGCTTGTTTCGTTTATCCGATCCTACTCGGCCCGGATGACTATGCCTTGGCGTACCCAGTACGGCGGTGGCCGGTGGCGATGTCACATACTCAGCAGCGGAGCGAACCAACACATCATCGTCTTGGAACTTGCCCAGCTTCTTGTTGCACAACCAGCATAGGAGTCCTCGGATCAACCCGGTCTTGTGATCGTGATCGACCGCGAAGCCCTTGCTGAAGTCTGATTCAGGGCGGCGGCACATGGCACACTTCCCGCCCTGATGATTCCAGATTCGTTTGTACTCTGCCAGAGTGATGCAGTAGTGCTTCTGGAGGTAGGTATCCTTCGCCCTCTCTCGGGCAGTGTACGCTTTCATTAGAAGACCACATCTCCCATCGGTACTTCGCCGGTATAGTCCTTCTTGAGGACGATGCCCAGATTAGCCAACTGGTTTTCGTGACCCACGTTCTTGTTGGAGTCAGCCTTCATCTTTGCGATCTGGCCCTCGTTCTTCTCCATAAACGTACTGGTCTCCCCGTTGACGTGAAGCGTACAGTAGCCGCCACTCGAATAGCGTGATAGAGGCACGCCAGTAAGAACATCCTCACCGAAGGCAGCTTCCTGTTCCACATATCCGATCTTCTCGAAGTCGTCTGCACTAAGCTCTCCCAGCTTCGTACGGTGAAGGGTGATCGTGCAGTCGCAGTCCTTTGCGATCTGAGACGAACCATCCGTGTTATCCGATGAGACGATTGCCCCGGCCTTGATGCGGTTCGGCTGGAGAATGCGTACCAGCTTCACACCGTAGTCCTTGGCGATCTGACTCGTGATCTTCGATATCTGCGAGAGGTGCTGCGTTCTGTTGTCGTAGGGCGTTGAGTCTGCCAGACGATGAATGTTGTCGATACAAATCCACTTCGCACCATAGCGGCGGATCACGTCACGGATCAGACCGTAGATGTCCTCGACCGACTTGTACTTGGGATAGCAGAAGTACAGATCACCCTCACGTGCTGCTGTGATAGCCTGTACAGTTGACCTCGCTTCCATGAAGGCGGCCTTGAGAGCTTCACCCTCTTCCACCGACTTCGGAATGTTGTCAGCTACCTGCCCAAGATAAGAGACCCACTTGCGTGCCATACGAGCGCGAGTCATCTCCAAGCAGATAAAAACCCCGTCCTCGCCGTATGCTGAAACCATGTGGTCCATCAGATTCAAGGCGAACGTAGTCTTTCCGATCTTCTCCGGTGCTAGGATATCGATCACGTCCCCATCTTCGAACCCTACCAGCTTGTTCAGCGATGGCCATTGCGTCTTGTACTTTGGCTCTAATGTTGTCTTCCCCTCAAGTTCGTCGTAGAACTCCTGCATGGAGTCTTTAGAGGACGCTACACCGGCCACGTCGAAGAGCTGAGCTTCTTCCTTCAGCTTCTCGAATGCCTCAGGCGTTCCTCCGCCTTGTGTGAACCACTCGTTCAGGTCTTTGCCATTTCGCTGCTCACCCTTTTCGGTCGTAACCTGAAAGTCCGGCAGAATAATCTTCCAGCACTTCTCGATTCCAATGCGATTAGCGAGTTCCTGCGCAGCCTTCTGGCCCACCGCATCTTTGTCGTAGCAGACATAAACCTTGTCCAGTCTGTCGAGGGAATCGATCCACTCGGCCTTCTTGAAGTTTGCACCCGGCACGCCGCAGATGTTCTTTACGCCGTGGTCAATCGCGCAGATTACGTCCGGCTCACCCTCTACGAACGTCGCCTCAGTGAGATTCTGATCGTTGAGGATTTCACCATTGTACAACGGAACCGGCCATCCTGTTGGCGAACTGAACGCCTTGGGTACCAAGTTCTCAGACAGTGGCATCGTCGGCAGCGTTCGATAGTGGCAGAACACTGTGTTGCCGTTGACCATGTACGGGTACACGAGCGCCCGCACTTCACCTACACCTCGGAAGAACCTCTTCTCCACAAGGCCCAGCTTCATCTTCCCGATAACGTCCATCGAGAAGCCACGACCGTTGACCAGATAGTCCAGAGCAGCTTCGTCGGCCAGCAGTGCTTCGTGGCACGCTTCCGTATCCGGCAGCTCCTCTTGCTTCTTATTCTCCCCAGAACTACCCGAGTCCCTGCGGCTCTCGATGTTCGCCTGTACGATTCCTAAATGCTGCTTCAGTGTGTAAAGGTTACCACCCTTGCCACAGTGTACGCACCCATGCAGACCGTCCCTGTTTGTCTGCCCACTCCCGGCCCCATGAATCTCCATGCCTAAATGGAACCCGTCCTTCTTGCAATACGGGCATCTCTCGATTTCGATCTTGGGACTAGATACTTCTCTGTACTTCCAACCCTGACTGACCACAAGCTGCATCGCCTGTGAGCCAGTGAACGCTTCCGGTATCTTCACTCAACTCCTGTATATATTCACCCACGCCTTACGGGTGTTTACTTCCAATGACTTATGAACCTAGTGTAACACTAAAGCTTTAGGTTGTCAACCGTTGTCATCGCGGAACTTACGGCCATTCTTCTTGTACGACGGGATGCACTTGTCTTTGTGTTGTTTCTTCTCGAAGGCCATCCGCTTCTGCACGGCCTTCTCCACGTTGGAGTCGAAGTTCTCGGTCATCTCCCGCATCGCCTCAGCAGCGTACGCGATACATATATCCCGTAGGTCGTGACCTTGGATCACCGTCTTCTTGATGCCCCCGGCCTTCCAGAGCCAGTTGGCCACGTCCTCCAACTGTCCTTCGGAGTGCTCTAATATCTTCGGCTTCTTGTTGTAGAGGTACATCTCGTCGTGAAACATACCGTAATCTAGGTCGCTCATTGTCAAGGACTTACCATAGCCCAGACCGAACATCACGGACTTGTGTATGTCCTTTGTCAGCGGTGGCTTCCCTGAGGTCGTCTTCCCGAACCCCACCACGTCGTCCATGATGAGATGCTTGTACTTGCCTGCATTCGGTCCTTGATTCATCAGCACGATGGGAGCGTTGTCTTTCAGTGCCGCCATCTTCGCAGCCCCATTAGGGTCCGTCTCGATAACCAGCGTGACCACTTCGGTGAATTTCTGGCACTTGGACGGGCAGTAAGAATAATCCTTAGTGGACGCTGTGGCACAACAGATGCCCCCGGTCACCTTTCCATCTTCGTGGGTCAAAATCTGAGTGTGCCTGCCCTTAGTGTGGCCGCAGATACACATCCGGGCAAGGTCTTGCTCCCAAGACAGGGCCTTAGGCTCAAAGGTCATAGAAGCGTCTGTGGGGAAAGGGATAGTGGTAACCCCCGTCTCAGGGTCAACGACGCCTTGTACCCCCTCTGGAGCCTCAGGAAACGGCATCTCAGGTACATCTATCTCAACCGGTAAGCCAGTACCCAAGTCAATCTCGGCGCAGGGGTTCAGCATTAGCTCCTGCTTCTTGGAGAAGCCGGGGCAAGAACACTGGCCGAGGGGCAGGTTTTCATCGGCGTCATGGTGAAGGTGTCCGCACTTGGAGTCGAAGTGGACCTTATACAGGTGACCGCAGTGCTCACAAAGGTCGTAGAGGCTCGTAGCCGGGTTACTGACACTCATTGATAAACCCCTGAGGAACGCAGACAAGATCGCTGTCTCGGGCAGCCTGCAAGATCGTCTTGGCGCGGGCAATCCAGTTACCGCGCTCTACCAGCAGCTCTTTGAGTTCTTCGATGTATTGGCAGTCGGTGCTACCGGCCTGACGGTCGGCGGGGGCGGTCGTACACGATACGTTGTTCATGTGACTCCTTTGCAGGTTAGTGTATCACAGTTGTTAGTGAGTCACCGCGATGTAGTAATCACTGGCGTGGTATTTGTTCGGGTCGTCTCTCTTCAAACCCTCTAAGGACTTACGCTGTTTGGCAATGATGCGATCCTTCCACTTGCGGATGGACTCAGGGTTGAAGCCTTCTCCAAAGTCCTTCTCATTCTCGATCTTGTTGATGTACTCCTGAGCGCCTTCATCGTAAGTGTTTCGACGCTGCCAGATGTAACCCGTAGGTGCAGGATGGTTGACAAGCTCGGCGGCCTTGTACCTGATGGGGACTTCTTTGCCATCGGTGTCTACCGCGAAATTGGCGATGCTCTCAGCTTTACTCATAGGAACCTTTCTAATGGCGGGCCGACTTCGACTCGAACGAAGAAGTTCTGCTTTGGAGGCAGACAGTTTACCAATTAGCTTATCAGCCCATCGAGCCTGCGGGGTGCAGTCTTCATCCATTCTGTATAAGGCTTATTGACTGCTACCCCGAGGACGATCTCGTTACTTAGAGTCACCCTCTAAGAAAGTGTTCGACACGATTTTTAGCATCGCTCGGCCCAGTCCTCGAACCGTGCGCTCCTTGGTGGCCTTGATGACGACACCCTCGCGGATGTGGTTAGCACGGTAGACCCATGAAGGTCCATCCACCAGCGTCATGATCTTGTCTTTGTTGTACGGCCCAAGGTACAGGAGGGGTGCCATCTCGATGCCGGGGTACGACAGCAGAGAGAAGCTAAAGGAACCGTAGTCCATCCACTCGCGTTGCGGGGTCAGGATGTCGAAGGCAAAGAACCGAACCTCACCCTCCACAGCATCGTCCTTCGGCCCGTACGGGAAGTTCTTCTGGGTAGGTGTCACCTCTCCGTAGATTGCATGGCCGGGGTGCTCAAGCAGCCAGCGCGTCAGGTCTTCGTTCTGTTTGAGAACCTTGTGCCAGACGGTCGAACCGTTGTCGGCCTTCCACTGGTTACGGGAACCCACGAAGATTTCACCATCGATGGCGATGAACCGCGCATTCGATCCGTGGACCTTCTCAGTAACAACTACCTGCTCGTTCTCCTCGAACGTGTTCGGGTAGTTCTTGAAGCCCTCCACGTCGAAGACGGGGATGCTGAACGACACGTCTTTGGTCGTCTCACGCAACGAGCGCCCAGCGATGATACGCTTGATGAGATGGAACCAGCCACGGAGAGTACGTGGGTACCGGAACTTTCGGCGCGGTGAGTTGGCACTCGACGCCTTGGCTCCCTGTGTGTTCTCGACGACATCGGGATCGTAGTGTGTCACACCGATGATGTCGGAGATGTCCAGACCCGGTGCGTTCCAGAAAGGATCGACCGCGCCGGTCGCGCCGTCCGTCAGCTCAGTGAAGTCAGTGAGAGGAAGCAAGAGACCTTCGCTCCACTCCTTGCGGAACTTGCGTACCGTGATACGCCGTCTGTTCTCAGGCACCGTACCGTCGAGGCCGACGTACGCTTCCCAGATGAACTTGAACGCCTCGGTTTGGGGCACGATGGAGTCTGGCTGGATGTAGACGCCCAGATCACCCGGATGGAACTGACCCTTACGCACGACGACTTGGAAGCCATCGATCTGAACGAGGGAGAGGGAGTCGGCATTGGTGTGGGGCAGGAGGGCTTCGATCTTCACGATCTTGGCCTGATGGTTGGCCTTCTTCGGCTCGGGGATGTCGCGGCGGTCAAGGATAGTGTTGTACCCGAGAATGGTATTGGATGCACCTTCTCCAAGTACGGCGTCGAGGTCAGACTGGTTCGTAATCATGGGCGTCCTTTGCAGGTTAGTGGATCGTGGGGTTCTTAGGGCCGTGAAACATATCGTAGCCCACATCGGTGATGAGGAACATCTTGATGCCGCGCCCAGTCTTGAGCTTCGATATCGCTACGTCCTCTGCGTACTTGTTCGTGATGTCTTTGATGAATCCAAGCTTGACTAGATCGTCGCACTGTCCGAGTACTTTTGTCAAGCGATCTTTTGTCTCTTGGTCATCCTCAGGGTTAGGCTCGACGGCAATCTTGATCGGACTCTTCCCGTTAGCAAGACTGCCCATCGCGTCGTTCTGTTCTTTCGAGAGTTCGTAAATCTTGGGCTTTGACACTACTTTCTCGCTTTGGCCAGTCCAATCAGGCGGGAGGCCGCGCCGTTAGTTAGGTCGTGCGGTATAGCCCTTCCGGGGTAGTACCGCTTGATGGCTTTCTTCTGAGGCTCGGTCGCGGGCCTGTCGTGCCACCCGGCCTTTTGCTTCAGGAGATTCAACGCTTCAGGTATCTTATCGTCAATGAGCTTGTCTGCGGCACGGAAGGCTTCCTCCATTGTGTCGCGCTCACCACGGTAACGCAATCCCTTTATATCACCGATGACCTCCCACTTGTCAAGTAGATTCTGATCGATGGTGACTTTATCTTTCTGCCAGTACTCACCCGGCAGCTTCAGGATGTACCCACCTGTGGGTGACGTGTACCACGTAAGCTCTGAGTTGGTCTGCACCTCCTCAGGGAACTTCACTTCAAACAGGTTGACAGACTCGATATGAGATGTTATGGAGTCGATGTCTACGAGCTTCGAGAAGTCGATCTGTGGATAGTCCTTCGCCGCCTCTTCCAATTGCCGTGCGGCCCATAGCACACCTCTGCCCTTTAGGTCAAGTGTGGTGGAGAGACCGAGAAGTGTCGGTAGGGTGAGAAGCGAGTTCTTCGCCGTCGAGTCAACCACGTCAATGACGATGCAATCGGTCTTCCCGATAAATAGTCTCGTCCCTCGACCGACCATTTGACAGTAGAGTACTCCCGATTTTGTGGGTCGAGCGAGTAGAATGCAGCCAATCGCCGGGTCGTCGTACCCCTCCGTGAGCACGCCACAGTTGAGAAGGATTGTGGTCTCGCCACTCTGGTGCCTAGCGATCTTAGCCTTTCTCTCCGGGTCATCCCCCCAGATAGCTTCAGCCTTGACTCCATAGTATTTGAACATCGCCACCAAATCCAAGGCGTGCTGGATGTCAGCAGTGAAACCAATTGTCCTACGGTTTTGACCGTGGTCGAGCCATGCCTTGACGACGAGTTGATTTCGCTCGGGGTTGTTGATGATGGCTGCGAGAGAGCTGGCAGAGTAATCGCCATTGGAAGACTTGGCTTCTGAGAGGCTTGTGTTCGTCTTGATTCGGATGCCATGAGGCTCGACGAGATAGCCCTCTTCAACCGCCCTGCGTAGGGAATACTCGTAAATAATTCGCTTGAAAATCTCTGCGAGAGCTTTGCCGTCAGCCCTCTGAGGAGTCGCGGTAACTCCAAGATGGAGTTTATGTGTATCAGGACGAAGAACATCAGCAAGAGAATAAACTGTCCGATAAGTGTCAGATGTTGCATGGTGTGCCTCGTCCGTGATGATCTTGTCGATGTTGTGCCAAGGGAACCGTTCCCCTCGGACAGAGTTCTTGTTGCCCAGTGTAGCGACCGATCCGACGATCACGTCAGCATTCACGTCGCCTATGTCGCCCGCCATCTCTTTCGTAACGGTAAGGTGTGGGTTCACCTCTTTGATCTTCTTGATGCCCTGATCGATCAGCTCTTCGCGGTGCGCCAGCACAAGCATCTGGCCGGGGAGACGCGAACGAAATACGTCAGGGATGCCAGCGAAGGTCTGCGTCTTACCAGTCCCGGTCGCCGCACTGATGAGTTGTAAGTGAATCCCAGCATCGTAAGCCTTGATGCTGGCCTCGTGCATCTCAGATTGGTATGGTCGGTACGGCATTTACTCCGGTGTTCTTCGCGTCCTCAAAGACGAGCCAGACAGTGCTGTTCCTGTTCTTCGGAACTGCGGTACCCACGTACGTGTAGCCTTGGGGTTCCTTCGCACCGGCTGCGACGACCATGAAGTGTCTCTCTTCAAGGTCTATCCGGTCCTTCTGCTTCTCCATGTCGAGGAGAGTGTGCAGGAGCACGGAGCGCGGGTTATTCTCTCGCGTCAGAGTTGGGACTGCTCCCTTGGTTAGTAGAACGGTTGTCCTTCGGTCCACGGGGAGAGTTGTATCCCAGTACTGTCGATTCATTAGTCATTACCTACCATGTTGGTTTCCATCCTTTACGCCTGATGAATTGTACCTCGGGCCTCGGGCCTGCGTCAAGTATCGTCCACTCGATGTCGAGGAAGCCGTCATGGTGAGCGCGGTGGCAGCCCGCACAGAGCGTCAGCAGGTTCCATAGATCGTCCGGGCCGCCGTGGGACTGGTAGATCAAATGATGCGGGTGGAGGCCGTTTCTGCTATTGCAGTGACGACACTTCCACCCGTCTCTTTGAAAGCAAGCTATTGATATGCGTCTAGGTAGTGGCACGTGTAGTGTATCCTACCAACCGGCCAGTGTTCTTCTCGACCTGCACAGCACGGTCATCGTACAGCTCAAGCATCCCATAGTCTTTCGTGCAAGTGACTTCGAGCGTGTACCCGATGTGTAGGGCACACCACTCCTCGATAGCCTTGCGTGCGCGGCGGGCGTCTAGGTTGCGCTTGTGGAACTCTTTCTCGCTCACGTTGTCGGTGAGAGAGGGAGCGTACACGCGGGCCGTCATGATCTTTACCTGAAACCCGAACCTCAACCATGACTTGACACGCTCAACCATCAGTGGTATAGGTTCACCGATGTGTGTAGGACTAACAAACGTCTCATAGCGTGCCAAGGTGCCGTCCAAGTCTACCCCAATCCAAGGTCTCATTACAGTTTTGCCTCCAAGATACCTTCCGGTACCTGTTGAATCGCCAACTCGACTTTCTCCGGTCCTGTGAAGAGTAACGTGGCCACTTGTACATCCGGGTGAGTCGGTTCGAAAGGATGAACGTACTCCTCGTTAGGGAACAGCTCATCGACCCTCTGCTTGAACCCAGCGGTGTGAAGGAGATGGTATTTGTAGATGTCACTCGAAAGATTTTGCACAATCTTGCGATCTAGCTTCTGTACGAACTCATTGCCGGGGATGACCTTGCTGCGTGCGTCTTCCAGCTCAGTGCGTAGTTCGCACAACCGGGCCGTATCGATTACGTTCTGGCGCTTCCAGTCTCTCAGCTCTTGCCGCAGGCGGCCTGAATCCGAGTCCCACATATCGTAGACGTTCTCTACCTTGCGCTCATAGGCATCCTGCCGTACGAGGTAGCCTTCGTACACTCCACCGAAGGAGGCCAGCGCAACCGCTATCGCCGCGATTGTGATAGGGTGACTGCCCGTGTAATTAGTCAGGAGCACCATAGGCACGCCGAGTCCTACTAGGCCCAACAATGTGTGTGTGATCTGATCCCTAAGCTCATCCGAAGGATGGAGCCTTATCAAACGTGTCTTCAATTCCTGAATCAACTTCATTTTGTTCTTCCTCATCTGCTACGCCCAGCAGCAACGCATGTTGGTTGGCGGGGTCATTCAGGTAGTCGGCGGCCATCTTCTCCGCAGCAGACCCATCTGAGATGTCGTAACTCATGCCCTCGTCGTCCTTACCAGCGGACCCGGCATTTGCCTTCACTAAATCCAACGCGGGCTTCCATGTGTTGTCGAAAGCACTGCGCGTCATCTGAAGATTGACCCACGTCAGGTCGTTGGCACCAACGAACCCTTTGAGAGTTCGCACGTGTCGCTTCAGGTCTTCAAGATCGATGTAGTCCCCTGTGGCTTCATCCTTCACCATAAAAGCTTTGATGAACTCCGTCATAGGGGTGTGAGCGTTGGTCACCGGGTTCACGTAATCGACAGCCGGGTCGAGAGATGTGATCTCTCGCAGCCGTGCGATGCCCAGTGGCTCGTACTCGATACGCGGTATGCCCATCACGTTCATGATCTTCGCCATGCGCGTTAGGTACTGGACCTTGCGAGGCTTGATCTTCAGAGTCTTAGTGAACTCCTGAAACGTGTTGAACGGTGCGTAGAAGCCCTTCGACTCGATCTTGGCACAAAGCTCAGCAATGTCGAAGTTGCTTGTGTTGACGCTATTGATGACCTTCTCTAAGGCGGCCCGTGTTGCAGCCGCCTCTCCTGCCACTACTGCCCCGACGATTACTGTAGGAGCCAAAGGCTTGCTCATTTGACCTTCTTCGTTACCTTCTTGCGTACCGGCTTCGGCTTAGCGAACGTCAGTTCTAACGTTGCTTCCAAGTCTTGCAGCGCAGCTATTGCGCGTTTGATCTTTGCCAGCCCGGACTTCTTGTAGAAGTACCATGTGATCTTGTCCTCGCAGTCAGCCAGTTGCATCATGCCGTAAGGATCACGAGAGCCTTCTATGACCTTGTAGTTGATCGTAGAGTCACAGTGCAACGGATCAAGGTACGTGGATGAAGCTGCTACTAGTTTGCGAGTACGAGTCGCCATAGTTATCCCTTTACTGGAAGCACCACTGGTTTGAGTTGGCGGGACTGGGAGGTAGCAGCACCAGAAACAGAACCCTGAGGTTGCGCCGTCGCCGCCTGTTCCTGCGCAGCTCTCATCGCCTCGAACGCTCTGATCTTATCCTCAGTCTCCTTACGGTGAATGAGGAATGCAATCTGATCCCAATTGTTCTGATACGGGATGGCCTTGTCGTCGATGTAGAAGTCCGCGCTCGGCTTGCCTTTGGACCCATCGTCGATGTGATCGAACGGGATGTCGTTGGCCTTCAGGAAGTCAACCATCGCCTTCACTTGCTTACGCTCAAGCACTGGCTGCGCCGGGTCTCCGCCATAGATGTCGTAGTCCCAGTGGCAGCTACGGCAAGACCAGATGATGATCTCGTAGCCCAAGGCTTTGAAAATATCCAACGCGGCCTTCGCACCCGGTTTTACTGCGCCAATCTCGGGGTACGCATGGTCACACAATGTACCGTCGAAGTCAACGGCGATACGCTTCGGTGCTTTGTTAGGCATAACTCTCCTCTTCCATCACCAGCTTGACGCCGTTGTTGTCGTCATCATCTGGGTCACCCATAACGGGCCGGTTCAACTCTTCACGGTACTCGTCGCGCACCATCTTCCACGCAGCCTGCGACGGGTCTTTGCCATCGTAGGCCATGAAGCAGAGGCCAGAGTACTTGCCGTCCTTCTCGGTTAGGAAGAACTCAGCAACAGACTTGCGACTCTCGTAGTTGCGGATAAGCGCATTGTCTACGATCTTCTTGGTCTGAAGCATGATGCCAGCGTACGCAGTGGTGAAGGTCTTCTGCCACTCCTCAACGAAGCTCACAAGCTCCGGTCGGCCAGCATCCTTCGTCCATGTCTCGATGATATCGTAGTCCCCGTTCGTCAGCGCCTCAAGGATGTTCTTCGGGGTCGCCGCGTGAACAATCTTCTGGAGCTTCAGGAAGGTCTCATGCTTCACCTTGATCTTCAAAGGCGGAAGGTTGGGCCGCCAGTACGACAGCACGTAGCCCTCCGTGTTCGGTCGATCCTCTACTAGAACCGTGCTCACCGTCTTAGCAAAAATCTCGACGGTCTTTAGTCCGTTCAGGAATGCGTAGTGGTACAGCTCGTTGTAGCTAATCTCTTCGCCGGTCTCGTTGTTGATGAGCGCCAGTAAGACTAGTTGATCTTCGATCTCGTAATGAACCACGTGGCGTTGAACTGCCTGCGCGATCATCTCAAAGACTGGTGTGTAGCCCGCAGGCCACTGGTGGTTCTTGCAGTGCTTACTGAACCAGTACGTCGCCCACTTGGAGTGGTCAGACGTGAATGATCCTTTGGACGCGACACCGAAGAACGTATCGTTCCCTACCTTGTACTCGTAGAAGATACCGAGTGACCCATCCAGCTTGTCGAAGACAGCAGGGTGTTGGTCCGGCAGATTGGTGAACAGAGTCTCAGGCCGGTCCAGCGTGTCGATGTTGAAGAACTTCTCGAACGGACGAGAGATGATGACACCCTTGTCGTCCACGATGAGACCACGGCACTTGATGGTGATGTCGTCCCAGACGTTATCAAAGGTCGCCTGCTTGCTATAGCAGAGGATCGACAACGGAAGCTCAGGGTGAGCGCGACGGGTAACTAGACCCTCCGCGATATACTGCTCAAGCTTGTCTACGTCGAGGTAGTCTTTTAGCAACATTACTTCAGCTCCTTGGTCCACACACTACTGGTTATCTTGCGCCCCATTGCAGCAGCGGCCTTCTCCATCGGCTCGTTACCGTGAACGACTAGACCACAGACCTTCTTGCCGCCGTGCTTCAAAGTCGCTTTCTCAAACTTCTTCCACATGGCCTTGTAGATACCACGCCCGCGATACGCCTTGTTGACCCAGCCGAGTTGAACCCAGCCTGAATCGTCATCCTCATCGAAGAAGTACTGGAGGATTCCAACTACCTTACCCTTGTCTTCCACGTAGAAGCACGCCTGATCCCCACGGATGGGTGACCACATACCGCCTACTGCACCGATCTCGATCATATCTGGCACAGCTTCAAGAAACGCAGTCTTGATGACCTGCGTGTTCTTGGCTGCGTCAATGTGCTTCACGACGATCTTTTTCTTCTTCGCCATAGCTCTCCTAAAAGCGGACCCATCTGAGTTCGGTCGCCCCTCTCAACGCATCTTCCCACATTTCATCGTCAAGAAAGTCCCATGCTGCTTCGAGGTCATCCTTACCTTCAGTGAAGTACTTCACTGGAACTCCTAGCATTCCTCTAAGGGTCGTCCCATCGATAGGCTGGATAGTTTTTCCGATAAGAGACTGCGGAAAGGTTATGTGCTTCAGAATGTCCATAGTGCCCCCTGAGTATCATTTGTGACTGCCACTGGCCATCCCGCTTTGGGGTATGCACGAGTTCGAGTCGTGAACAACTACTAAGACTACTAGATGCATCCCTCGTCTTTTCGATGCGGCCGAGTACCGTGTACACGCCCTCGGCCTTGCCACGAATGAAGATTAGAAGGTGATGTCGCCGTTTGCTTCCTCGACGTACTCTGCATCAATGATGGTAGAGGTTGTCGAAGTCACAGCGGAGTCGATATCAGTCTGGGTGGAGGCCACAGCCTGCTTCGTCTCACCTTCAAGAGCCTGCTGCTCGAACTGTAACGCACGCGCAGTCTGCTGCTCTTGGAACTTTTCAAACACTACACCGAAGGCCGCCTGCTCATCAGCGGTACTCGCCTGAAAGTCATCGAACTCCAGAATGTAGTAAGCGTACTTTCCGTCCTGCACCTTCTTCGTACTGATACGGAAGTTCACGTCGTAGATGTTGGGGTTGATCTTCTTGGCTGCCGCGATCATCGCCAGCTTACGCGCAAGGTTCTTCATACCCTTCTCAAACGGCTGCTTGCTCTTCGAACGAATGTACAGTTGCAGAGGCATCTGGTACACAGTGTCGATCAGTGTGGCGTAGTAGAACGCATCACAAGGAGGGATGTCGTCCTTGGTCGTGGGAATGTTCTTGTCTTTCTTCGCACGGAAGGCCGACCAGTCCTGCTTGGGACAAGTCTTACAGGTCATCGCCTGAGGGTACTTCGCACGCTTGTCTGGCTCAATCATGTCGAGCGAGAAGCAATGCAGGTTCTCGGGTATACGGTTCAGCTCACCGACATTGCCGACGTAGTAAGAACGTCGTTCCTGCGGCTCTGCGAGGAGGGTTACGCGCATCGTCTCGAACTCGTCACCGGTCTCTGGGATGATAAGGTTGCCCTTCTTCCCATCGCCTTGACTAGACGGCTGCACTATGCTAAGGGTTGCGGGCTTGAGGTCAAACAGCTTGCTCTTCCCGAAGAACTGCGCCCCGGTGGGTACGCTAAGGGCCGCAGACTCCTGCCCTACAATCGCTAACTCGTTGCTCAAATGAATCCTTGGTGCCTACTTCTTGGAAGCCCTACGGTGTTCTGTGCTCCCTCACTTCACTTACTAATGTAACACGTATCTATACGTTTGTCAAATCCGCGTGCAACGGTTGATACATGAAGAACTGAACCTTTTTAGACTCATCGACCGGTGGTAGGTCGCGCAACTCTGATACTCTCATGAAGGGTGTCTGCGCCTTCAGGTTGGCAATGAACTTCTTGTTGTAGTAGATTGCCGTGAGCGCCTGTGGGTTGCTCAAGTTGCTGGCAGGAGAATAACCTCCTGTGACCGCTTTGACCACAGGGTTAGCAACGAATATGCTAGGAAGCACCGGCATGATTACCGGGGCCGCCGCCCATGCTGCAATGCCTTTTAGAAAGCCACGTCTATTCATGATGCTCTACGCTCACTGGAGGGATAAAGCGCCGGGTCACTCCCGGCATCCCAGACCGAACCTCTACCCAGCCCTCAGGCGGGTCTCCGAAGTCTGACTCCCAGAGGTAGTCGGCCCACTGACCAATGGTGGCCTTCATGACCGACTCAGACACGATCTGATCCATAGCTTGTCGGTAGACTTGTGCAGGCGTGCCGGGGAACCGGAACGGTAGACGAGGGTCGCCTAACGGAACCCATGTGAAAAGCGTTGGGTGCCATGACTGGCCCGGTCGCTCCATCAGCACTTCGCCCTGCTCTGGTTCGTAAGGCGGGACTACAGGGTATCGAATCTCACTCACTATCGGCTCCCTTCGTCAGGTGGTGCCACGGGTACACATCCAGTTGCCAACACGTCGGACTGTAGCACCTCGGCGCTCCGTGGTTCCCGTCGCAGGTCACCATTGGTGTCCACGGGTCCGAAGCTACACACGAGGTCAGCTTCTTGCCAGTGCCTATACCACTCGTCGTCGCCCCATTCGTTGAGGCTGGTTTGTCCTTGCATGGTTCCTCGTCTCTGAACTTCCGGCCCAGCACGTCCATCAGGCTGGCCACGTTCTTAGGTTCGATAAGTTCGCCATCTACGTCGCGCTTGTACCCCAGAGCTTTGTAGCTCAGGTCTATCGGATGCTTGGACGCGAACAGATCATTACAGGCTTTGCATCCCTTCCCATCGTTGCAGGTCGGTTTGCGGCTGCCCTTGTAGTTCTTGAATGCCTTGCATTCGAGCTGTAGGGCCTCTTCCTGCTCTTGCTTCTTCTTTGCCTTGGCCTCGGCCTTCGCCAGTGCCTCCGATTCGTCCTTGGCCTTCTTAGCGGCTTGCTTCTCCGCTTTGATGGCGTCCCTCAAAGACTGTTTTCGTTCTTGGATGCGGGACTCGATCTTGCGGACTCGACGAACAAGGTCAAGAGCATCAATAAATCCACCAAAGTCATCCACGAAGTTATGCGATTCAAGGTGCCATGTTTCAAATTCGCCGTCGTCTTTACCCAGTCGGATGATCCATCGATCCTCAACCACCTCGCCGGTCTCTTCTTCATAGGCCGCCTCATAAGCCGCTGTCTGTAGCAAGTACTCCAAGTACAGGTAGTTCGATGTCTTCCAGTCCGCTACCGTCAGCCGGTCCTTGAACGGATGGGGGCAGCATCGCGGGTTGTCGCACGAGTCCACTTCACACAAACCGTCCAGTGTACCGGCATACTTGTGCTTGCGACTGTAAATCTTTCGCTCGGTGAATCTCCACCGGACGTTGTGCTTCTGCATCCAGTCGAGCGCGGCCTTGGTTGCGTTCAGCGCCCGCTCATCGAGCTTGGCACGCTTCCAGCCCATGTGATCCTTCACCGCCTGCGTAAACAATGCGTATGCTTCGGTGTCCATCACCTCGGCAGACTTCAGCTCCTTCTGCCAAATCTTCAGCTTGATGTACTGCTCGATCCAGTCATGCGCGGAGTGACCGATAGCACCGGCCTCTTCAAGCTTCTCCTTGTGGGCACCCTTAGCGTCCAAGACCCACTTCTCAAGGTCCGGCACAGGGATGACGTGGCATGGGGGAAAGCCCACTACTGATCCCGGCACATCCTTCAGGAGCTTTTGGGCCATCATCTTGCAACCCCACGGCACGAGTGCAGCGGACTTGTCGATGATGTGGCAGACGGTCGTAACACCGTCCTGTGGTTCCAGCTCCCCGGTTTCTGTTTCAAGCAGGTAGACGTGGGCATCCACATCGTACCTGATAGTCACCTCGCCATTGTAAAACTTATACTCTTCGGTGATGCCACCAAACTGTTTGATGAATCCTTCTAAAGCCACTCGTCCCTTACGTCAACTCACCAGTTAGATCAATGCCCGCATGGGCACGTTCTCCTCTGGGTGGCTATGGTTCTGTTGCCAGTCCACAACCGCTTTCGCGCAACTCACTTTTGAGAAGCCGATGAGACCGTCCTCACCGAAGTAGGTGAAGCCGTCTTGATTCTGCACACATTCTGTTACTATGCCGGTGGTAGGCTTTGACCTTTTCACCGGCCCTAAGATTGAATCCATGATTACTCCTCGAACGGGATACCAAACAACACGTGCTCGAACAGCGTGCCAAGGGTCAGCTCGTGAACGTGGTTGATGACACTCGTGTGCATCTGCTGCTCCACGAAGTACGTGACGACTACCAGACCGGCGAGTATCAGAACCTTGCGAGTCAGGTAGTGCTGCCAGTGAATCCGAGGTGGCCTTACATGCGGAAAGTGCATACTATCTCCTTTTCGTTAGAAGTGCGCCTTGGAACTGAGCCATCGTATCGCCTTCTGGCCGCCCCTTGACAAAAGAGGTCGCCTGTGCTAGGGAATCCTCCGGGTAAAAGCGTTGGTACAGCTTGATCTTCTGATCGTCGGTCGCTTGACCAAGGTGCAGAAGTACATCGATCCGACCGGGCCTAATCAACGCCGGGTCCAGATTGTCGAGATGGTTCGTGGTCATGATGTAGATCACGCCGCTAGGGGCATGAAAGCCATCGAGAACATTCAGTAACCCAGATAGTGTAACACCAAACAGCTTCTCGTGTCCATCACTATCTTCAACTTTGTTCGGGTGGGGTCCGGGTGTTACGCCTTCCTTCCACTCCTGATCCCTTGGGCCGTCATTAGTGGCCTTGCGTTTCTTGCCAGCACCAGATGCGTCGATGTCCTCGAACATGATGATCGAACCTTCGGGCACAGTGCTTATCGCAGTCTTCAATCCCTTGTCACTCAGGTCACCAAGGTTCATCAGGTAAATGTCCCGGCTCAGTTGGTACGCTAACCCTGACGCCAAGGATGTCTTGCCGGTCCCCGGAGGCCCATAGAAGGCGTAGCCACGATGGTAAGGGATACCCAGCTCCCTATAGCGTTCCTTGTCGCCTAGGAACTCGTTTACGTCTTGCAGCAGTTTCTCCTTCTCCTGCCCGTCGAGCACCACGGACTCAAACGTACGCGGCGAATAGCTCCTCAGCTTTATCCAGTACTCGTCCCACACATACAGCTTGCTCTCACTACGCTCAGCCTCTTTGTGAATCTCGATGATCTCGGTAACGAACTGCTTGATGCGTTCCTGCCTGCGGCCAATCGTGCTGAAGGAGATTGTCTCACTCCTCTTCGCGTCCCAGCCGCCCTTCTTATCCTCGCTCCGCGTGTAGTTCAGCCAGAATGGTAGACGCTTGTGCCAGAAGAAGTGCTCCCCCGGCGCGGGCATCAGAGAGATGAGCTTGCCACGGATGGTCGAGTCAAGATCGACGCGGCGTACACGCGGCATGAATTTCTGCTTGGTGATCCACTCCTTCACCCAAAGAAAGGAAGGGTCGTCGTCCTTCACTGTTACGCTTACGAGTACTTGTCGTTTGAACCAGAGCCAAATCATCTGCGGCACTGATTTCATGTAGGCCATCACACCACCCATAACTAGAAGCATTGCTCCACTGGCGGTAAACTGATTCAACATCTCAGGTGGTAGCCCTATGAGCATCTAGTCCTCGTCCTCTCTAAGCTTACTGTCATATCTCGATATCTCCCAGCGTAACGGTTACGCTCCTCGGCTGCACGGTAGCGTTGCAAGTCTTCCACGGCTTGACTCGGACGGTGGACGACGATAGGCTCTCAACGTAGCCGTGTCGCCAGCCCTCATCATAGTACCGCACGAAGGAATCGGCCACGAGTAAACACGCTTTGCGGATATCAAATGGCCGTTTCCATCTGCGGGGTTTCACTATACTACCGTCCTGTTCTTCTTGTTGAAGCGATTCTCCAGCCGGTTGAGGTTCACATCGCCCCGTTGAACGACTGTACGCTTCTCAGTACCGTTAGGTTGAACCCTAACACGGACCACAGTGGCGGGTCCATTCTTAGGATAGGTCTTGAATCCATCCTTCGACTTCTGCTTGGCCTTGAACGCGGCCTGAGCCTTCTGCTTTGCTGCTTGAATCGCCGCCTTGTCCGGCCCTAGGTAGTAGTGCGGGAACTGCGGGGTGTGGCTGAAGTGACCACCGCGCTCATGAGTCTTCTGGGCGAAGCGCCAACCTTTGAGCCATAGATCACGCTGCGGGTTGGTAGTGTACGGAACGTCGATGCGTTGCGGTTTGTGGTCTGCTCCAAAGTATCCAGTGCTGTAAGCACCATAGTATGCGTCGTAACCGGCCTTGAGTGCGCCGAGTGAAGCCTTCTTGTTTGACAAACGGGTGATTCCTAATACAGTGTCGTGCGACCATCCGGGTGGTTCCCCAGACCGTGATGGGTGAAGCGGTACTTCTTTACAGTACTACAGTCGGCTCTTCCTGTCAAGCCATCTTTGTCTCAACGTGTAACCAGCTACTACAACGAGCACGACAGCAATACCCACAAGATAAATGCGGCCAGCTCGGATTATAAAGTCCATGATGATCTCCCTCATTCGATCACCACCCCCGTGACGGCGTACTGCTCATAGGACAGCTCTATGTCGAGGTTATGAAGGTACATATCAGAGCACTGGTCACGGCCCTGAAGCACGAGAGGTTGGAACCGATGCTCCTTGTCCTTCTCGATCTGGTGCGCCCGCTTGTCCTTACCAAGAAGATACGCTGTACGGGCCAACGATGTTTGCAGACGGGATAGATGATCCCTGCAAGACTCCTCCGATGGCGTCGACGGCTTCGGTACTGGCAGGCGTGTCTGACTTGACAGTAGAACTAGCAATAGTATTATCTTCATCTCTAAACTTCCTCCCTTGGGTTTCAATTTGCAGTTTGGCTTGTTATTCAGTGTGTCCGTGCAGAGATTTCCTATGCAGTTAGCGTAGTGCCCACCTTGGCCCTGCAAACATGAGAATCCGGCATACCTAGTCCGCAAGCAGGGCATTCTCTAAGCGGTCGAAGCCCACCCTTGGTCTGATTTTCTGGAAACATGAAGGCGTCTACATCTTCTCCGCATACTTCGTAGATTTCATCGATCTGCCCCTGTGTATAGTTTTGAAATTCGATGCGGATAGATTCGCCAGCCCCTAGTGCGTCCAGAAGAGCATCATAGACAGGTGCATGATTGCAGTCAGTCAGTCCGCACCATTCACATCGAATCCACATCCCCTCACTCATCACGGAACCTCCTGCCTACATGCTCGGGTTTTACTACCACAACCTTATGCTTCGCTTGGGCCTCACGCATCTGTAATAACACAGCTTCTTTCTCAGCCAGCTTCGCATTCTGTCTTCGCTTCTTTTCTAACTTCAGCTTCTCCTGATTCTTTTCGTAGATATTCAGGGAGTCCCTGAGCTTGTTGCGCTTGTTCTGCAACTCGGTCATCTCTACGCTCAGTGCATCCATTTTCTCATTCGCAGTCTTCAGGTTGCGCTCAGTCATAAAGAGCGCGTTCATCAGGTGCGAGTCTTCCATCTCGGAGAGTAGTACCTTCTTACCCTCCTTGGTCGTCCAGTATAGCGCACCCACAGACATCATCGATGGTAGCGGGCCACCCGTGTACGGGTCCACTTTCGGGGGCATGTACTTCGCTACCGACGCCTTCGCCTCAGCAACAGTGCCGGTTCCCACCACGAGGTAGCCGTCCTCATCGTAGACGTTGATTCCCCCGAATGAGTCCTTCTTCATTGTGAACTTGCTAGGCGTACCGGGTACGCCGGGGAGAACGCCCATTAGCAGCGAACTCCTATCAGCTCCAAGTCCTCGCGTAGGCGATCAGATGTCATCGGCTGGTCGTACTGGGACAGGTCCAGCTTGTCCAGTGAGAAGTCGTTAGAGTATACGATGGAATTGTACTCGCGGTTCGGCTCTCCTTCAAAGATGAACCACGCAGCCGGTTTGCCCTTTGGGACATAGACCGAGTGGAGAGCCTGCGCAGCGAGGTGAGTGGGTTCCAAGAGACGCCTCGCCCTGAGCCTCAGAGGTAGGTAGGCGCGATCCAAGGGCGCAAAGCCACCCCTACCATCCTTCTCAAGGATCGGTGACGCATAGCTAAAGCTCTGCATGGGTACTGTGCTGACGAGAGGATCACTCTGGCCCATGGCTGCCTCGACGTTATATAGCTCACCTAACACTGGCATGAGTGTGACATCCGTACGATGCCGGTGAAGGGCAATCGAGAAGGTTACACCAAATGTGCCGGGGTTGTTACGCCACAGCTCATGTTCAGGGCGGGCGATGAACATGCGGACCATCCCCGGCCCTTCTTTGATGAGTAAGGAGTCCATGCCCTTGCAGTGGCAGTTGACGAGAGACTTGGAGAGTATTGCGCTCGATGGATTCACTTATGCCTCGATTCCTAGATGGGAGTTGATTGCATCTGAAGCAGTATCGTCAGACACTCTCAGGTAGTAGCCAGTCGAGGACAAGCTCTTGTGGCCAAGTCTTTGTTTAGCGTTCTCAATACCGGACCCAATGACGAGCATGGCAATCGAGTGCTTCAGCGTGTGCGTGTGCGCGAACCGTGGGTTGATACCAGCCCGCAGTGCAGCGGCTTTGAATACTTTGCGAACCCAGTCACGACCGATGGGCAGCAGCAGCTCATCGTCCGCGATCTCCAACCGTTCGAGCATTGCGTACTCGTCCAGCTCCGGGTCAGGATGCTTCTGCCACCGTTGCGAGGTAGCCAGCGATCCCTTCAGGCGCTTACAGTCCACGTATCCGTGGCGAAGGTCGCGCCCTTTGATACCAGTGATCTCGGAGGCCCGCAAGCCATGCCAGAAACCGATGAGGTAGGCCAGCTTGAACCTCTCACCCTTCTCGCTCTCGATCTCCCTGAGTACCGCCTTCACTTGGTCAATCTTTAGATACTTCATTCCGTTCACCTCAAGTACAGACTAGCAAACGATGATCTACTTGTCAATGCCTAAATACGCAGCATCTTCCTGTGTGTAATAAAGCAAGTTGTTGCCCTTCCTCTGGATAAAGACACCGGGTAGGTTCTTTAGCTTAGCACGCACCTCGGGGTGTACCCCCGGACTGTACCCCATAGCTGCGAGTACCTCTACCGTGTTCATTCCCGGTGTCTCGTCGATTGCGTGGAGTGCCCGATAGTCGGCCCAGAGTTCCTTTGGTTTCTCAAATGCTTCCCTGACCTTGAGAAGCCTGCGCTCTTCCTTGGTAAACACTGGAGGGTCGTCAGCCACCATTGGTGGGAGGGCGACGAAGTACCGTACTGCCGGACCATGACCCCCTCTGGGTTGCCGCCTTGATTCTTTGAAGTCCTTGCCGTTTACCAGTATCCTCCACACTACGCTGCGTGGTATAGATGTATCTTTGACCACTTGGTCTATGGATACCTCACCATGTTCCTTGGTGTAGTTGTATACGGTCGTGTAACGTTCGTAGCCGAGTACATTACCTCTGAATGCCATTATTTTCTCCTAGAAGAAAGGACTCGGGATGCAATCCTTGTACTTGATGTTGTAGCAGCCCTGACCCTGAAGCTGGCTGTACATATCGGTGAACTGCGTATTCAATGCGTCTACCCGTGCATCACAAACCGTTGGGTTATGCGGATCATGCGGAGCACACTTGACATAGAACTTAGCTTCTACTTCTGCCCCATCTTCAGGGCGGTTGAAGAAGAACGTCCCGGCGCACACGCGCTCGGTCTGTTCTGGTTCATGGTACTCGATCTCGATCTCAACCATTTTTCCTCTCCTGTGCTTCTACTCTCTTGTCGTGACCTACGTGCCAATACATGCAGTGGTCACACTTGTAAGGTCTCAGGGGGTGCTCTGGATCGGTGTCGTTCCCCGTGTCTATGATCGACTGTATCACACTCTGCGCCTTCTCGGGTGTGCCGTACTTCTTTTTCTTGATGCACGATCTCATCACTTTCGAGTATGCTGGTCGCGGACTGGGCACTGTGTTATGCACCATCCGTTTCGTAATGTATCCCATAGGCCCTCCGGTTGAAGTAAAAGAATGGGCCGTCGTCCTGACCGGCCCGGAGGTAGTGCTACCTTGTTAGACTTCGGTCTTCTTGGACTTGCGCACTTTAGGTGCAGTGTACTCCTTGATGAAGGCCATGATGCGGTCGTGACCCGCCTTCGCTCGGCCCTTGGGAGTCTTCGCTTTGTTGTACCGGATTTTGAACTCATATGGCCACTCGTCCGGATGCCCGAAGAGTGCGCGGGCTTGTCGGCGGTCAAGTCCAAGACCGTTGCGTGCGTTGATGAGGAAGGTGTTATCCTCGAACCCTCCCTGCTGCACACCGGCCTTGACAATCGCAAGATATTGTTCAGGAGTCTCGAACAGGCAGGCGTACCATCCAGCGAAGCAGAGGATAGTGCCACAGTCTCCATTCTCCTGTCCCTTCTTGGCGGCGTCGATCACTGCATTATAGTTAGCTCCATAGCGTTCCGAGAAGGCATCAGTGGCGCTTGTGCCTGAAGGGATGAGCGAACAGAACCGCTCTTGCGCGTAAAGGTTTGCGTGTGCGACTACCATCTGCGCGATGACCGTAAGCTTGGCGATGGTGGGAAGGCTGAGGTAGTTCTTGGTCGAATCGAAAATCATGGTGTCCTCCTAGGACGAATAGGTGAGTCTTGCGTGAAGGTTGAGGTTGGTCGTACTCTGCAATGCACCAGATGCGCTGAAGACTACGGCCAACCGGCCCGTGCCACCACTACTAGCTTACGAGGTTACGAGGTTACCGTTGCCCTCATGCGCCGGTAGATCGTTGTGGCTCCCCCCAAGAGTCCAGTGCCTAAGAGCAGCAGGCTGCTGGGTTCAGGGGTAGGTGCCAGCGGTGTCGTTGGTCCAGTACCGTTCGAGGTGAACTGGAGGAAGTCTTGCGCTGTGCCGCCCTCGCTCTGCGTACCGGGTACGGCGGTGTACAAGGTGAACTGCTGGAGGAACGCCTGCGTCACGTCGCCGCTCAGAGCCAGCGTTTCGTCTTGGAAGAGCAGCGGGTCATCTGCGTTGAAGTTCCAGCCCAGTGTCTCGGCGCTGTTCACGTCCGTCAAGGCCCAGATATCGAGCTGCGCCGTGGTGTCAGAGATAACTCCGGTCTGCGCCTGATAGAGCAGGAGGGCACTGGTTACGTCGTCCCCATTCGGCGGGTGGGCTGCGCTGAGATTCTGCGGAGTTGCCTGCCATGACTCACCCACGTAGATTTCGCGGTCGGCATCGAGGCAGAAGGCGGAGATGTCGCTCTTGTTGGAGTCGTACAGGCTATAAGGCCCGACGTAGACTGCGCCGGTTGGGTTGACAACATTGCCGGGGCTTACGAGGGAGAGGGTGTCGGCGTGCGCGGTCAGTGACAAGGCCGCGAGGATAAGTGCGGCTACCACTGGGATGTACTGCTTGAAGGTGATTCGCATTGGTCACTGCTCCTGTACTTCTGGGTTAGAGGTGCGCTGTAGGTTAGGGGGCCGGTATCATCCTGTGACCCGACCCCGTGTTGGAGTGCTCGATCTATGCCGCGACTGGTTCCTCCTCGTCGCGGAACTTGCGGCCAGTGGACTGGTACACGAGGCCATCCAGCGCCTCACCAATGGACTCCACACCCTTCAACAGGTCGGCCTTGAACTTGTCGCTGCTCTTCAACGTCTTCGCACTCTGCCCCTCGATCAGGCCGCGAAGCTTGGCAACCTGCTCCTCCAGCTCGGTATCGCTGGTGATGTTGCGCATGTCGAAGGTTGAGATGAACTCCTGAATGTTCTGGATGGCTGACTCGCGGAGGATGGGCATCTTGCCTTCGCCGTCCGGGGTAAGCTTCGACTTGAGGTGCATGACAGCTTCGAGAAGGTTCTCGCGCATCATGATCGTGATCTCTTCACCCACGGCCTGAATCTGCTTTTGTGCCTTGGCCGCCTCAGCTTCGAACAACTCAGGGTTGATGTCCTTCAGGTTCAGAGGCACGCCGAAGGTCAGGTAGTCCCACTCGAAGGTGAAGTAGCTGGAGACCAGATCAACCGGGGGATACTCGGAGGCCACGGCCAGACTGCCCAGCGACTCTTTGGACGCCTCGACGAGGCCGGGGTACGCGGCGACGAACTTGGCCACGAGGTCTTTACGCTCTGCCGCGTGCTCTGTGAGACGCTGCTGAACCTCAGGGACCACACCCACGGGCACCATGAGGATGCCGATGTCCTTGTACGGCAGGGCCGTGTTGTTCAGCCACTTGCGCAGAATGCTGTCGTGCTTGCGAATCTTCTCAAGCTCGTCCGATTCGAGGAGGGTCTTCGATACCTTCAGCAGGGATACGTCGGCGTCAGTGCTGAGGACCGATGCACCGGCCACGTTGCGGGTGTTGCCCAGACGACCGTACTTGACTTTGAGGAGAACAGTCTTGGACACGATCTCGGTGAGGTCTTTGGAGGAGTGGTTGACTTTCTCTGTGTCGATTGCGAATGCCATATAGGTGAAGCTCCTTGGTGTTGCGAAATGTGGTACTCGTTCAAGATACCGAAGTGCCCGGTGCGTGTCAAGCTTTTATTTCAGGGTTTCTTTGATACTGATCTGGACATCTCCGTCGTCTACCCAGACCACGAGCAGCTTACTGCCGATTACATACATCCTGAGGTACTGTTTCCTGAGCCTCCAGTGCCAGTAGGCGGCCCTGATGCCTATATTGCCGTACCAGAGGGCCAGAATTACCCAGCAGAGGCAGGAAGAGGCGAATACGGGGTCACTAAACGAATGTGTCATTGAGGAACCTCACTTCCTCGTCGATAGCGTCCTGTCGATCTTCATAGGTGCCGGGGAGAATGGGACCACCGATGGGTGCAAGGTTGATGCGCCAGTCGCATGGCCACATCCGAGTGAACTCCGCTAGACTGGACTGACGGGAGCAGACCGAACGAAGACCGTGAAACATCACGCGCAAGAGAGGGTTAGCCGGTTCTACGTGCGATGCACGCTTCACTACCGTCTCCGGTGTGATGAAGGGCTTACTGTGCTCATCGACGAGAAACTTGATCTCGCCGTCTTCGTCTACTGTGATGGTCACGGTCTTGTCGGTCATCTTATTTGCCCGCCTTCTTCGTCCGCGACTTCGAGCGACGGTGCTGCTTCGCGGGCTTCTGGTTGGGCTTGCCGGGGTGCTTCTCGTGCCACAGCTTGCGGACAAGGGCCTCGACGGTTGCACGGTCAGCGGGGTCAAGCTCCATCGCACGCGGGTGATTGATTTCCTCCGCGATGGAGGCAAGGATGGCGGCCTGAAGCCGGGGCTTCTTGGCGGCGTTCTGAAGCTTCTTGACTTGGTTCGGATCAACCACCTGATCGATGGTTAGCTTGGGCAGGTATCCGATACGGCGGAGACGACGGGCGAGTGATACTGGCATGGTCTAGTCCTTTGCAGGTTAGGTTGGTTCAGAGTGAGGTTGAAGTGTGCCTTACTTAGCGCACACTGTTGTGGTTGTCGTCGTCCGGTACTCAGGCTTTTTCTGCCGGTGAGTGACCTTAGAACCTTTGGTGAGGGTGTCCATCACTGCTGCACATCCTACACCCTTGAAGCCGTCGAGTTCAACACTAATCTCGCCGTTCTCATCGATTTCAATCGTGGCAAACTTTGCCATGTCGCGGCCTCCTTAGGCGATTGCGTACTTGTACTGGGTGACTTTCTTGCCGTTGCGCTCGACCTGCTTATTCACCACAAGCTTGTAGCCAGCTTTCTTGGCGTTGGCGAAGACGAACTGCTTCGAGTACTCCTGCTTCACACTCTTGAGCCAGCCTGCGTTGTGCCGGGTAGAGTCGAAGTCGGAGATGATGGCAGAGTAGGTGCCGTCCGCATTACGGGTGAACCCGATGTCGTTTGACGAAGAGCCTACCTGCTTGCGGCGGATGATGATGTCGGCCTTCATCGCTTTGGCGGGGTTGGTGGTATGGCCTACGCCATCCAGTGTGCGGTAGTCCCCTTGGTAGCCGACGAGGGGCTGAGGATTGCCGATGTGGTCTTCCACCTCGGTGTACCCCATCTCGAACAACGCGGCCAGCAATACCTTGCCATCGTTGAAAGTTGTTGCGGCTGTTGCGTACTCACTCATGCTGCTCTCCTTGGTAGTGCGTATTCAGTACATCATACTGCGGGGTGCATGTCAACGCCTAAAATGACATGCAACCCAACTAGTTAGCCTACACCTCGACCGTGACTTTCAGTGCCTTGCCGCCCACGCTTACACGCTTGCGGCCACCTAGTTTCTGCGCCTTGTCTGCTTCCTCTTCCGTGGGGTGGCCGTAGGCTTCTAGGTTGTTCCCACTGCCGTAGATGTTGAAGTACACGTCCTTGGTCTCGACCTTCATGAACAGGTCACGAGAGTCCCACGTCCTATTTTCGTAGGCGTCAGCCCTCCCTTCGATAGTACGCTGGATAAGGGTATTATAACCTCTATCCTCCAGAACTCCTGCCAAAGGAAACTTCCCGGCGTTCTTGAAGATCGTAAGCTGTGTGACTTCCTTACCCTCACCTGTGACCACCGGTTTACCGGCTAGTGCTGCTGTGAGGTCAAACGGCGTCATGCCTTCTGGCAATGGCCCGGATGATTGAGATGTAAAGCTCACGCTCTTGCTGATAGGATCGCTTATGTCTGGCTGCATGGTGTCCTCCTTGGACGGGTTAGAGATTCAGGCTGGTGATGGTTGAGTCGATGGCCTTTTGCTCACGGTTCTTACGCCACGAGTTGAAACGTTGAAGGAACTCTGGGCCGCCACTAATAGCGTACCACAAGTAAAAGAACGTTATTATGGGACCGACAACGAAGTAGAAGAGACCCCAGCCTATCGCCACGTGCATGAGGTCTCGTAGTGTGATGGCGTGGCCCATTAGTCCCTGATCTTTCTACCTGAACCCGCGAAGACGGGGCCGGTGATGTCGCTGTTATCCTTACGCGTGGTCTCATCGTGGTAGTAGGTGCCCACCTTGGATGCACTCAGATAGCGTCCAGATGCCTCTAGGCGCGTCTTCTCAAGTGTGGCGGCGTCAGAGATGGCTGACGGTACGATGTACGTTGCAGCCTTCGCCAGTGTCCAGTTGAGCATGTCTGCCTTCTTGCAGCAGTCACGAATCTCAGCGCCCGTCCAGTTCTCGCTCGGTGGGTTCGGTTCGTCGTTGACGAGTCCGTGGTTGCGGCGTTGGATGGCCCAGATTTCATCGCGCTCTGACGCATTCGGAGAGTCAAAGAAGAACTTGACGAGAGAGAAGCGGCGGCGAAGCTCAGGCGGTAGGTTGGCGATGCCGTTGCAGGTAGCGATGCAGAGCACGTTGCCACTGCTGATGGCGTCGATGGTCTTGGTCGCGGTGCGCAGGTTGTGGCCAGAGTTACCGACGTGCATGTCTTGCATGGCGGCGATGTCGAAGACGATGACGGGCTTGTTGTAGGTGGCTCCCAGACTCTTGGCCAGTTGCGACTTGGACACGCCGGGGATGCCGATGCTCAGCGCACCATTGACGCCCTTGTCTTCCATCCACGAGAGGATGATACCGTTCATTTCCGTCTTGGTGCCCGACGAGTCCGTACCGTTACCGGCCATCTGCTTCTCGATCTCGTCGATGAAGAGGATGACTTCAGGCGCGTTCTTGCCGGTCATGACGGCCCGGTAGAACTCTTTGGCACTCTCGATGCCTCCGATGTCATCCAGCGTCTCCTTGCCCTTGTAGACGGTCAGGCCGGGGGTAGCGTTGATGATCTGGCGCTTGCGCTCCCAGAGGTCGGTGATGCTGAGGGTGCCTTTACGGATGGACTCCTTCTCCTTGCCCGGTATCTTCTCAGTGGTCAGGCACATCGCGGTCGCCTGATCTGCACTGAAGGACGAGAGACCGATGAGCGCGTCGACTGCCGACTTCTCGATGTCGGTGGTCAGAGATGCCTCGGCGTTCGCGCTCTTGAACGTATTGCGTACGATCACCGCAAGCTCTTCACGTGTGGGCAGTGGTTCATCAAGCACAAGCACGTCCGTCTGAAGCTCGATGGGCAGAGTCGCGCCGGGTGTGCTGACGAGCACGAGCATGTTACCCACGTTCTTGTAGATGTCTCGCAGGTTCCACACGGCCTGTACGTTGGTGGGGTCACCCCAGAGCAGATGCGCGTTAGAGATAAACACGATCATGTCGCTGACGCCATCCGTCTCCAGAGCCTTCAGTGTCTCAGGCAACTGTACCGTCTCAGGTGTCTCAAGTCCGGCCTTCGCCATGAGTGTGGCGTATGCTTCCTTGCTGGCCTTGGTGTTGTTCATTGGCAGGAGACCGTGGACAGAATCCCAGATGAGCATAGGCGTGCTATCGAGGGTGCCGTTCAGTGCTGCACTGATATTGCGGGTGAGTCCCTTGGCATCGAACGTACGCATGTTGATGATGGGAGTGGAGACGCGGCGGGCGGCCTTGAACTGTTGGATGAAATCCATAATGGGTGAGGCTCCTTTTCAGGTACGGTTGAGTTACTTTCCTAAGGATACAGAACGATCTCTTCGGTGTCAACAAAATAATCAGGCCCAGCTTCGGCCACATCTCGGAACTTTTGTTCCACCTCTTGAGGTGTAGAGCGTAACAGGCTTACGATCACGCGCTGTGCATCCAGCAGCTTATCAGTATACCCGTCACGCGCTACTGCCTCGGCCCACACGCTGCTCATGGTGCTGTGGTGTTTGGGTTTTCACCCTTGGGGAACCACCCGTTAGCACGAAGGTTGTAGGCTGTGATGTACTTCAGGCCCGTGCTGCCGTCCTTCTTGTGCAAACGCACGATGTACTCGCCCACCTCAGGTGCTCTCGATCTGCGCTGGTTCGCTGGGAGTATGCTGCTCTGAGTGACGGCCTCAAGCACGCCGGACTCTGACGGTGTTGCCAGTACCCACGTACGCGGTCCGTATACGCTGCGGTATACTTGGGCCGGGTCTTGCCCTAAGTACTTGCGCTGTGTCGTCCACCGCTGAAAGATTGTGCCCAGAGGTGCCGGTGCGCCTGCGCCCTCGATTGCGGCGGCCTCTTCAGCCTGTATACGTGCGACCATGGCCACGTTGACCTGCTCCCATAGGTGGTTGATCGTAGGCCCATAGATGCGCTCAAGCTCTGCGTCTATGATGCGCCGGGACACATCCATTAGCTTGGTGCGTACCTTGTCACGGGCCTGCATTGCTGCCCACTTCATCGTCTCGCGCTGTGCCTCTGCGCGTCTAAGCTCTTCATTCCGTGGCATATTAGCTCCTCGCTGGTATTCCCTTGCGTGAAAGTGTAATCTCCGCTGTTGCGTATCCACCGCTCATATTGCCCGGGGGTGGATACCCTACTTTGGTGATGTTGTAAATGACTTCGCCGTCGTCCATAGTGCGCTCCCATAGCTGGTAGCCGTGCAGTAGTGCCCGCGTGTCGCTAACTCGATTCCATAGGCCCGGTACTAGCTGATAGCCTAAGAACGTGGCCAGCATCCTGAGGTACTGCTCTGCATCTGTGACGGTGCCCAGCTCTGTCGCGGGCTGCGTCGGAGCGTGCAGGGACATCTCGCCGTCATTGAAGATGGCCAGTTGCGCCTGACCGTTCGTTACTACAAATTCATGCGCTGTGCTTCTGACAGTCCCCACTATATCAGCTCACTTTCTACCGGGGTGCGTGTGACGAGCACGGCCTTCTGGTTGTTGAGTGCTTTGATGAACTCCGCGATGTTGCGCACGTACCCGATGCGCGTGTTGTGATACGGGCCTTCTGGTACCAGTATCTCGATCACCAGACTATTCTCGCTGGTGCCATCCCAGACGCCCGACGCGCTGAAGATGGTGTAGGCGCTGAAGTAGTGACCCACCTCGACCTTGATCCGGTCAAGGTTCAAGTCTTCCGTCCATATTCTTACTAGTGTGCCGTTCATACCGCTCCTTTGTGATGCTGGGATAAGCTTACATTATGACGGCCCCTGTTGTCAAGGGCCGCCAGCATCTAAGTTTATACCACTGTTTCGTGTGACTGATTCACTGCCACGCCCGCTATTTCGTAGCGTTCGATGCGGCACTCTTCGCCATCGCTCAGGTACATGCCAAACACTGCGTTACCTAGTGCGCTGGGATTGCACCCGAACCCGCCAGCGGCAAGGAACCGTCTATCTAGCATCTGCTGATATGCCGGTGCCAATGCTGCCTTGCGCACCACCACTACTTTGCCCGCGTAGTGTTCTGAACTGCTGCCGGGGACTACCGCGTTTATTTCGGCCTGCTCTGGTGTATCCTCTGTCACTGTTTGCTTCTTGGTACGTGCCATACTGGTCTCGATTCCGCGCTGTGTGCGCTGGTTATGGTGCGCTGAGGGTACCGCACCCCTATACTAGCGGGTGCGCCTTGACGAAGTCATGCTGCTCCTTCTCTTCGCCGTAGCTGCTGTAGTCGTCTTCCTCCCTGAACGTCTCCTTCTCCGCTTCCTCCTGAGTGAACTCGTTACGGTGGAGATACGAACGGCCAAACTCTGCCAGTGCCACGGCATAGGCGGCCTTTGCCTCAGTGCATTTGACGCACGCGGCGATTACTTCGCTGCTATCGTAACGGTGCTCTTCACACTCTTCAGTCGTGTTGTAATCGAACTGCGATTGAAACGCATCGCACCCGCTACAGGAACCGTACGAACCGTGAACCCAATACGCTTTACCCTCAAAGCGTACAGATGCCCACCAGTCCCCCTGATAGCTGCCAAACGTCTCGTACTCCACAACTTCCGCTCCTGCTGCTTCCATCGCTGACTTGTAACCCATACATCCTCCTTTGCGCTGGTGTCGCGCTGATACTCCTGATTATACCACACTGCAAAGCTGCCCGGTGGGTTACCCCTAGGCTAAAGGGTATAGAGGAACCTGGGTACCGTGCGGGCAGCATTCCACTTGTTGATAAGCTGGTGTGCCTCAAGTTGTGCCATCCCACCTAACAGAGATGGGAATAGGCCCGCCTGTAGATAATGGTCTTCGCTGAATGCCACGATTGACACGCGGCCTGTCTGTAGATTCTGCCGTTTGAAGGTCTTATACCGCATCTGTAAAGCTCCTTTTGTTGCGCTGGTGTCGCGCTGTTAGTTGCACGTTGATTGTAACACTTCGCTACCGTCCGCACGTTCGCAGAGGTACGGAGTGCAAAGATATTGTTTCTTAGCTGCTATCCCTAGCAGCTTAGCGCCTTTGGTTTGCGCCTCAAACATGGTACTTGCGTAGACTTCGCATCTACCCTTTGGGGATGTAACGATATACCCACAAAGGCCCGCATCCAAAGGCCCGCGTATTGCTTTGATATCCAACATGGTAACACTCTCCTTTGCGCTGGTGTCGCGCTGGTAGTTGCCGTTATCGGCAGCTTTACCATCTCCTTGTGACGTACGCAATACAGCCAACAAATACGGCCACGATAACGAAGTCTATCCACTGAATCGGACTCATATTATTCTCCTTTGCCACGCACTACAATCCAACAAATAGCCTGTAACTCCGCTGGTTCGAATCCCAACTTTGCAGCTACATTCTGGTACGCCTTTTCAAGCGTATCGTATGCGTAACCCGGACGCGTAGCAGCTTGCACAAGTCGCGCTGTTTCCTCTGCTATTTGTTCGTCTGTTGCGCCTTTGGGTAATCGGGCCTTGCATCCTGCTGCACGTGCGGCCCAAACGTCACAAGTGACGCGCTGTAAGTCTCCGCATAGGTTGGCATAGAATCGTGTAACCTTCGGACCTGAGACGCGCTGTAAACTATCCCCATTAGCGATATCCCACGCCTTGTCTATGTTTCGATTTAGGCCCGCCATCACGGGGACAATGCGCGAACCAGAGTCAAAGGCCCGCGCAATCTTGCGTACTCCTATCAAGTTTTCTTGCCACGTGCAACGTGGAGATAATACCGCGCATATAGCAGCGGCCCGTTCCATCCCCCAAAGGCTAACGTACTGCGACAATTGCGCTTTTGCATAGGGATACCACGCCTTACCCTCTACAATCTGCGATGCGTTCGCACGGGCAAAGGTGGCCAGTATATGCCGTTCATACTTTTGTTGCAGCTTGAGATACTTGAGGTGCGTTTTAGATGCCATCACACACCAACCTTTTTTACGAGTCCACTTCCGCCACACTTAGAGCACGTGTTACTAGACTCCTTCAAACTACTACCGTACCCGTTACAGTGCGGGCACTGGCTGTATCCATACTTTTGAGGGTCTAGCATAATTTTTATGTCTAACATAGAATCATGCATTGTTGCGTCTCCTTTAGCCTATATGCTCCTTTGAGGGTACCGGATGAATGATACCCTCAAAGCAACATGCGGGCCTTTGTAGCGGCCCGCTATGCCGTTAGTAGCGTACGACTAGGTTAGCAAGGTTAGGCGCAAACTCAGGCAAGGCCAACAATTCGGGGTAATTCTCCACCAGATACCCCACAACAAAGGCCCTTTGGTCTGCCGGAAAATCATTGTGCTGAATGAAAAACTCACCTTGCCCGATTACTTCAGCCACAATCAACGCAATCCACCGCGCTTTGTCATACAAAGACGGCCCGTCTAACGCGAGTACCTGAGTAGCTTGCAAGGATGCGGCCCGTTTCTCACCCTCAAACGTAAAATCCGCATTGGCTAGAATGTGGCAAGCATCATGCCATGCACGAAATTGCCAATTTGTAACGGGTGAACCAAAGATGGTTTTATCAGAGTGATTTACATTGATTTTGATGCGGCCCGTTGCCTCAAAGTCGCTCTTCATCTCTGCGAAGTCTGCGTAATCAGACGCAGTATAGGAGATGGCCTTAGGTGCGAGTAAAGAAACGATGTAGTCGAAGGTTGGATCAATTCCGCCAATTGCTACGCCTGTATCGAACATTGTGTTACTCCTTTGGGTGAAATACGGTACTCGTTTAGACTACGTGAATAGGAAAAACGTGTCAAGCTACCTTTTGCGATAGATGAAAATTGTTACCATACGAGTTACTTTCGTTGACGTGTACGTGTCATAATCCGCCGCTACCGTCCAACCATCCAAGGGAAGATTGCGCGTAATGGCCTTGATTTTAGCGCGTATTTGTCTATCAGTTGCGGCCTTAGACTCACCCACATACACGCGATTGTAAATTAAATTCATGGCCAACATCGTGCTCTTTTTTCCATTGCGAAGGAAACTCGCAAGGTTCGAAAGAATCACAGTATCACGCGCAACTAACTCCATCGTGTTAGTCGTGTCAAGGTAGAAAAGGCCCTTGTGGAATGGTGCGAGTTTGGCAAACGTGGCGAATCCATCGCCCTTATAAAACAGAGTACCGGGGTGATGCTTATTCACGGCCCGTTCGATGTTTTGCCAGTTTACAGCAACAAAGCGATTGCCGAAATAGTGTGACCATTGCGCAATATCATTGGACGGGTGAGTTTTGCCGTTATCTACGCACGATGCAAGCGTAATGCATACATCGTCTGTATTGCGGGCCGCCAAACGTTGACGTGTTTTGTCGATTACTAGATTGCGGTACATCGATAGGACGCGGGCACGATGTTCGAATTTCACCAGATTGTTATAACCGTGATTCTTATCAATTCGCATGTTGCACTCCTATATGAATTTGACTACTTAGATAGTCTAATCGAAACGAGAGAAACGTGTCAAGCTTTTTTGTCAGTTGCACGTGAACCGATGAAGTTAGACTCAGGGCACGCGGCCCGCCGTCTCTCGTTCATCGCGTCCACAAAGGCCCGTGATGCATCTATCTGAGGTGCAAGCGTATCAGGTACGGGCCTAGGGTTAGGCGCATCATTGAAATACCGCACGATTGACGCAAGGATAAAAGCGAAGTTGGTGAAAATCACAAGGCCCGTAACGGTATGCATTGGACTATTCACCCACGTAAACTAGTTCGTTTGCTGAAGTAATAGGGAGAATCGGCCCAACCTTGCCCGCCGATTGCATGATTGATAGGCCCGCCTTTTCAAGCAATCGGCCATTGGGTGAGATGCGGAAATAATCGCCTGTGCGGAGAGATGCGAAAGGTACTTGAGTCATTGCGTAAGCTCCTTTATCTAGGGTTAGTAACGTTCAATCGAAACAACATGGTTATCGTCCATAAGGTCAGACGCGATGCGGTTGGCAACGGCGAGAGAATCAGCCCAATACTCATGCAACTCTTCGCTATACCAGTAGTGAAATTCAACCTTATACATTGCGTAAGCTCCTTGTGAAGTTTGATTGCAGAGACAGAATAGCACGGGGGACTGTGGAAAACATCCCCCATTCGGGTTACTTCTCTTTTTTGCCGTATACCGCATCTAACAGACAAGTTTGCGCCTTGTCTATGTAATCGCGGGCCTTGTTTGCACTAACCCATCCCGCTGTTTCAGCGTCGCACGCGCTATTAGGCGCATTTAGGATATCCCCCCATATCGATGTTAGTTCATCATTGGCAACGGTTAGGGGATTCTCAGGGATACGTGTATCAACGTACTCCTTACGGTATGACTCCGCCTCTAAGGTTGTCCCAAAGTCGTGGCCAACCTGAAACGGCTTATCTTGTTTGATGGCCTTGCGAATCCCGCGATTTAGTTCTCTTTTGTTGCGTACGGGATACGTTGTGCCGATACCGGGGGAGTGAAAAACTGTAATCGAATAGGCCATTGCGTAAGCTCCTTATGAATTGACTACTCGATAAGCCTATCATGAGACGGCCCGCGTGCAACATCTATTTTTAGATTTGTTTATCCCACGTTTGGGTGAGCATCTGAGATTTAGCGCGTATCAATATATAGAGCAAAATCGTGCGAATGCCTAGCAATTACAAGGCCAAACGAGTTTTCCTACCACATTTGAAAACTGTGGAAAACGCATTAGACGGCCTACACGCGGCCCGCGTTTCGTCAAGCTAGGGTAAGACGTTCGATTTTTCCGATAGCGTGGCGGGCCTGCTAGGTGGCAAGGATTCAATTTCACTTTCGCCTTTTGTTCGCCCTAAAAGAGCATAAAAAGCGAAGATGCGGCCCGTAACTCCTTTAGAATTGCATACGCACCTATTAGCGTCTCAATTCATCTTTTTTCATCTCAAATGCAGACTTTGGCCCGTCACGTGCTGCCAGCAAGTCGAGTGCCAAACACCGGGCAGTTGTCAAGTTTTATGTCAGAAAAATGCGGCGATATCCTAACGTCCAATTGCGTACTGTATACGCCTATAGACCAAAGGCCCGCCGCATTGCGAAGCTTGAGACGCTATAGAGCATAGGCGAATGACAATCGCTAATCTTCATTTGTCTATCTCCAGATGAACGGCCCATCATTGTCTGTCTATCCCTGAATGAACAAAGCCTATCGTCTATCCTGATACACGTATCCACAATCTTTCACCTATGCGGTATCAGTTGCCAATATGATATTAGGCCCATCATGCGACCAAGGAGACATAGAGAGATGAGACCAACACAAGGAGACAACCAAGGCCACCTAAGGCCCGTCTATCTCCATAGGCCAATGCCTCTAATCCCCTATAAGACAATCAAAGCCATAGCGCCTTTGTATTGCTTGCCTATGCTCTTCTATCGCGTCTCTAAGGCGTATCAAATACGCAAGCTTTTGTATCAGTTAGGCGATAGGCCACGCTATTCCGCCACTCGCACGCACGGCCCGCCAGACACGTATTTATACGTTTGTCTGCAATTCCCCATAATGCAGACTGCATAGATAAGACTAATTATTTCAACAACTTACGATACCCTGATCGTGTAAGTCGTTTGGTATGTTAGGGGTATGGCCAGTTGTTCATGTGATGCGTGTCAGTGTAGCCGTAAGTCGTTGATAACACAGGGGATAGGGTGTCAAACCAACCCTCTCGACAGGCCATGCCGGGGAGTCCGCCCGGTACCGGCACGCCAGCTCAAGCTGGTGCGGCCAGAGCCACTAGCAAACCCTTGTCAGTACAAGGGCCTACCTCCTGCCACCTCCCCAGCCGACCTACAGCAACACCCCTCAACCAATCGGTTGAATAGGTACCCTTATAGGGGGTCATATCCGGCTACAGGGTGGTAGGGAGGTATGAGACGCTAATAGGATGCCTCGTCCTGAGGCTGGCATGGGGGTACACGGGGCTGATGAGTATAGGGAGGTAGGATGGTACCATTTCGGATAGCAAAAAGCACCTAGGGCATCCTGACACAGTGTCCCCAGAAAGGGGGTGTCTCAAGAACCTAGGTGCTTCGCTTGGGGCATATCGCCCAGAACGCCGTAGTCTAGCCACGGGCGTATAAATACGTCTTACAGCTCTCCTCCGCCCAGAGGACAGCAGGCGTATTCAATCTTGGTCAGCGTATAAATACGTTTGTACGTTTCTGTTCTACTTCTCCCAGAGGTCGAAGGTCTCGTTCAGTCTCTTGGCGATGCTCTGCTTGGTGGCTACCACGGCTGACTGAGCCACTCGTTGTGGGCCGATAATCTCCAACATTTCAAGGGTTGCCGGGGGTATGGGTCCGGGTACTTCCAGCTCGGACTCTACGACGGCCAGTGCGATCTCTCGGGCCTTAGCTACGGTGATCTCTCTGCTCATAGTTCTCCTTTCGGTAGGGCTTTAGAAAAGGCTTCCGGCCAGTCGTAGCGTTCCCTCATCTGGTCGGCGGTCGGGGTGATCCTGAAGGCGGATTGGAAGAGGGGTGACTTGGCGGTCGGTCGCGGCGGCCAGTCGTTCAGGGTCTCGGCTATGTCAGGAGTGAGGCACTTACTGGGGCACTTGGCACTCATAACCCGGCACCGTCCGGCTGCTCCTTGGAGTTGTATCGATCAATCTCTGCCTCTGGTAGACCAATGCCCCTGTACTTGTTCTCCCGGCTGAAGGGTGGCTTCTTGCCGCCGTAGGGGTTGGTGTACATATAAGGCCACTTGGCTGCAACCTTAGTCCTGCCGGGGATCGGATCGGACCATGATAGTGCTACGGTGAATCCTAGGTCAGACAGGAGCTTGTACCGGTCCATGGCAGTGAACAGGCCTACGTCCATAGCCTTGGTGCTGCGTGCCCACGTAGGAAATTTTCGGTGGCCTGCCCAGTACCATACGGTGAACCGTTGGCCCAGTACCTTTGCTCCTGTCTGAGTCATCTCAGTACTTCTCCTCGGCCTGAGCCATCTGTTTGAACTTGTTGGGTGTGTCGGTGAGGGCGTTGGGTTCGTACCCGGAGTGCATCCCACAGACCTTGCAGTAAGAGAACATGTGGGCACGTCCCTCTTCAGTTCCCCATACGCGGACTTGGATGTCCTTGGGCAGGCAGTCCGGGCGGCAGTGACGCGCACCCGGATTCGCGGCTTTGGTCTTTTCGAACAAGTTAGTAGAGTCCCGAGTTGTCGCCGTTGTCCGTGTCGGTGGTACCGAAGTGGGGGTTGCCGTCGTCGGAGAAGGCGTCGTGAGCTGCTTGGTCGGCGTCTTCGAGTCCTTGGCGGTAGGCCGCGTTGATGCGTACATCCGACTCAGGCACGTAGATCAGGTCGCCGTCTTCGTCCTCGTCGAGAACGTAGTTGTTCACGTCGGCGTAGATGCCAAGCTGCTCTTCGGTCGAGGACGCGATGGAGTCCAAGGTGTCTGCTACTTCGGCCACGTGCTGAGCGATATGCTCGGCTCCGTCGAGTGTGGCGTGTACCTGTGCGTGGAGAAGTTCCAGCTCGGTCTCCTTCAGCTCGTTCGACTTGGCCAACTGCGCGGCGAGTTCAAACAAAGCACCGACCTGAGCTGCGGCGATGTAGCCCTCACGGTCTTCGGAGGCTCTAACGTTGGTGACAGTGATGAAGGTGTTCTGCATTTCCATTACTTCTGCTGATGTACGCAAGGTGATCTCTTTTCTGGCCGGTGGCCTACTTCTGGTTTCTGCTACGCTCATGGTGACGGAAGATGATCTCCGCAGTTCTTGCTAAGATAGCTACCGGCCTCGTACCTTCGGCATCCCAGCTCTGGTCCTTCCAGCCTTCCGAGAAGCCTTCGACAGGGCAATTGCCACCGCTTGTTTTTGTGGCTTCCCGGCTGCCTTCTCGGTCTTTATATTCGATGATATGGTGGATTGTGATGTTCCGGTCTTTAGTGGCATCGCCCTTCTCCTGTTGTTGCGCATCCTCGCGCAAAATCTTACTGAGTACTATGGAGCTGGAAGCCGGAATGAATCCATTGGTCCGTACAGCCTCCAGAAGCTCTCGGTGCTTTTCACTCATTCCCATTTCTGAATAGTACTCCTATTCGTCCAATCCGTCAAGCTCTCTGTTTACCTGCTCGTTGTTGAACTTGGTGTACACCTTCTGGCCGTCGAACTCGACCACATTGTCCTCGAAGGGACTCTCCGCGCCGGGGCCGTAGATGGAAGGACCGAATACGTGCATAAGTTGGTACAGGGACATCTCGTGGTAGCCGTCCGAGTCCGGCACTATGACCTGCAACGGATGGCGCTGCTTTATGCTAGGCGCTTTCTGTTTCAGAGCTTGGTAGCCCTGTTGCAGGTACCTGTAATAGATTTCCAGACCAATCGTGTTGAGACGGACGCGCACGTAGTCATTGGTGTTGTACTTGTGATACTCAGGCATCTAAGATGCTCCTCTTTACCAGTGTGGGTTTGTGGAGAGGGCGGGCATCCTCGACACCCGCCTCTTCCATTTGTTTTGCCCAACGCTTCTCAGCGTCCTGCCAGCAGTACACAGGAGACTTGATGAGGACGAACGCGTCGGTGTACGCGACTACCTGCTTACAATCCACGCAGCGTAGCTCACGCGAAGGCTCAGCTACAAAGTCGTCCTCGATCTCCTGTCCCATATTACTTGCCGACCTTTGTCGTGGCCAACAGGCCCAGTGCGCCGGTCAGGGCGATCTTCCCCAGCGCCTCGCGGATGCCCGCAAGCTGCTCGGCTACGACGAGGGTGGCGAGAATCTGCCGACCAACACGCCCTTCGAGGGTTTCGTCCTCGTCTGCAATGAAGCCTTTGGACTCTGCCGTCGCGTGCTGCAACGTCACTTCATGGCGGCCCAGTGCGCGTACATCTTCCACGCTACGTGCCTTCGGTCCTACTGCTCCTGTTGCGCTCTGCTCGTTCATCATAGCTCCTTGTTCACGTTCGTGAATGGTTAGATTTCGTGGTAGGCGAAAACTTCGTCTCTCTTCGCCGCGTCGTAGCCCCTGATCCATACAGAGGCCATTCCTTCGCGTTCCTTGGTACCTAGGCGCTGCCGGACGACCGTTGCCGGGGGAATCTTAGTCCAGCCACGTTGGAACGCCGCATAGCCCAATTCCCAGACTTCGTTGTCCGAAGGCTCAGACAGGTTAGTACTCGTCGTCGATGTCGGAGTCGTCAAGATCATCCTCGTCTTCATCGTCCCAGAAGTCATCGTCGTCGTCGTCGTAGAAGTCGTCATCCTCGTCTTCGTCGTCCTCATCGCAATCGTGGATGTAGTCGTCGTCGAGACTGTCATCGTCTTCGACAATGATGTCGTTCTTCTCGTCGAAGTCATCATCGGGTAAGGGTGTCACACCGGCCAGCATCGCCGGGGTAGGGGTGCGATCAATCGACTCTTCGAACATCAAACCTGCCATAAGACTCCTAGGTGAAAATTTTGGGTTGTGCTGCATGGACGCTTAGTACACAGTACACGGTCGTGCGGTGAATGTCAAGCCTATTCGTCGCGGAATCTGCGGTGATTAGAACTGACGCGGGCCTCGACTACGGGTATGGCCTTGGTCCTCTCCAACCCCGGTATGGGTAGATCGTAGATCGACTGCATCTTGGACGTGTACTCCTTCACGCCCGCCATCGGGTCGTATGCGAGGAAGAAGTCGCTTGCATCTCCCCAATGTCCGTAGCTCTTCGGTGGCATCTGCTTCTCCTTGATTCTCTTCTCGCGTGCTAGACTAAGCTCAGTCGGCCTCACGGAACTTCCTACCTTCCCCGCTCGGCGCGGCGGCTACGAGGTGCTGGTGATATGTACAGAAGCGTACCACATCCTCCCCGGTCGCGTCAAACTCTTCGAGCTGGGCGACGGCTATAGGAGTAGTGACATCGAGCTTTGTGTCAGGACACTGGTCGCAGAAGAAGGTGTACGTGGTACGCTTCGACGGAGAGTACGCGATCTTGCCCCTGAATGTCACA
>Ga0302233_10000069_pt1 | contig 97470 bp, 78 predicted proteins | sample II_Palsa_N3_1_FD_193516 | JGI IMG/M metagenome (GOLD analysis project Ga0302233, IMG submission 193516) | Peat permafrost microbial communities from Stordalen Mire near Abisko, Sweden - II_Palsa_N3_1 | ecosystem: Environmental > Terrestrial > Soil > Palsa > Peat permafrost | place: Sweden... | reverse complement strand
CACGTTGCGGCAGCAAGACGTTGTTACCAAGCGGCGTATCCAGTTTGACCAGGCGGCTGCTTTGCACCAACCCGTTGCTTAATGCCAAGATGCTATCCAGCGCCGCCATACCGTCTACCCGTCGATTTACTGAGGCGACGATACTAGCCTACGATCCTTGCGATACCATTACAGTGTCACGGCAATGCGCCGTATTTCTGTGCCGATACCCGATTAAAAACAGGGCAAAACCCCGCCCGACAAAGGGTTTAAGCAACGAGACAGATTCGTATCAGATTTGAAAGTTTCTCCGGAAATCCCCTGCTCCACAGACGACCCTTGATGCAACAACGCCACCTCCGCCAATAGAATTGCCGCCGCCCCCGCAGGCCACCCTTCGAGAGGCTTGTGGCAAATAAGCGGATTCCGTATTCTTACGAGCATGGAAAAAAAGCTCCCTACCGAGCTCGCCACGTCGCGTGCCGATGAGATTACAACCCGCAACGCGGGATTGGATGCGTTGCGGAGCTGCATGACTTTACTGGTGGTGTTTCATCACTGTGCGATCACTTACGGCGCGATCGGTGGTTGGTATTACCATGAGATCGCTCCAAGCAAGTCCTTCTCAGCTATCGTGCTGGTGTTTTTCTGCACCGTCAATCAAGCGTTTTTTATGGGGCTCTTTTTCCTCCTGGCCGGTTATTTCACGCCGGCCGCACTCGCTCGCAAAGGGCCAACACGCTTCCTCCTGGATCGGTTTCTGAGGCTGGGACTACCGCTGCTGTTCTTCGGCTGGATCCTTGGGCCCGTGACGATTGCCTTGGCCAGTACCAGTCAGGGCCACCCTTTTATTGCTACCTTGCGACATCTATGGCGTAGAGGGGTATTCGATACTGGACCCATGTGGTTCGCTCAGGCCTTATTGATCTTCGTCTGCGTCGCTGTATTCAGCTTGGCGATATTTCCACGCGGCAGAAACAAGCCGGTGGCGGATACTTCGCGCTTCCCGTCCAACACCGTGTTGGCGATGGCCGCGCTGGCCACGGGTGCCGTCGCTCTGGCGTTGCGTATGGTTTGGCCCGTCGGGGTGAATGTCTGGGGCCTTCAGCTTGCCTACTTCGCCAGCTATGTGCTGCTGTTTGCAGCGGGTTGCGCAGCGGCGCGTCCGCGTTGGCTTGAACACCTGCCCCCCCGGCAGGTGCGGGTCTGGTGGTATGTCTGTTTAGTCGCCCTGCCGATACTGCCGCTCGTATATTTTCTGGGCCAAGCCATGCCGGTGTTGCGGGGTTGGCCGCTGCGCGCCGTTTATGCCTTTTGGGAGCCACTGGTTGCATGGGGTGCGATCATGTTGTTGGTCGATCGCTTCCAAACCCACTTTCAAGCTCGCTTCAACCGACTCCACGGCTTATGGCGCTCATTGGCACGGCGCGCCTACGCAATTTATATCGTGCATCCTCCGCTGCTGGTCGCCGTGGCCCTATCCTGGAGGCACATACCGGCGTATCCGCTATTGAAGTTTGCGGTGACGGGCAGCGTGACATGTGCCTTGTGTTTCATGCTCGCGGGGGTATTGCTGCGGGTGCCGGTGCTAAAAAAAATACTGTAAAAAAAGATCCGTACCTTGATAAGGTGCGTCGATCCAGTCGACCTTATGGAAACAGCACATCGGTCACTCGCTACGTCGGATGTCGGCGAGAATCCCGCCGATTTATGTAAGACGGCGTTCAATCAGACTCCGGGCACAATCGATTACCGCTTCAGACGCGGGTCGCGGATGCCAGTCGAGCCACTCCTTGGCTTTACGGGAACTAAGCGATCCTTCTTTGCCTATCATGGGCGCCATGAATCGCGCTTCCTCGCGGAACGGCGCGGCCATTCGCAGGAGAAAGTCGGGCAACATCCGGGTTGAAACCTTAGAGGCTTCAGGTCCAAACGTATCTTTTAGGCAAGCTGCCATGTCGGACAGCCACATAAAATCGCTGACCGCCAGAAAACGTTGATCGGCAGCATTCTTTGACTCCAGCGCAAGGATATGCAAATTGACGAGATCGCGTACGTCGACAATACTGAAGCCAACCCGCGGAATCGCCGGCATTCTCCCGCTTAACATCCTTCCGATCAGCTCAACCGATCCGGACACGCTGTCGCGCATGACCGGACCCAAAATCATTCCGGGGAGGATGGTTGTAAGGGTGAAATTTTTCGCCTCGGCATGTACAAAATCCCATGCGGAGCGTTCGGCAATCACTTTAGAGCGCGCATAGCGGCTGGTCTCTTTGAGAGTTATGTCGGTCCACACGGTTTCATCGTCTGCGGGCACAGGCTCTGCTGCTAGATTGCGGCGCTGTGCCGCAACCGCCGACGAAGTCACAATGACTTGCTTGACGCCGCTTCGACCAGCCGCTCGCAGTACACGCAGTGTGCCTTCTCTTGCCGGCGTAACAAGATCGACATGCCGGCCTTGCCCCTGACCCATCGGAGACGCAACGTGCATTACCGCATCGCAACCGTCGAGCGCGTCGTCCCACCCTGCATCACCCAGCAGATCGGCAATCTTGAACGTCAGTCGATCCGTCGACACATGCTGACTTCCCACCGCGGCCCGCACAGCATCTTCCGCCTCGGGGCGGCGCAATGTGGCGCGGACGTCATGGCCCCGCTTCAGCAAGTCCACCATCATCCAGCCGGAAAGATAGCCGGAACCGCCGGTGACCAATACGCTCTGTTTTTTTGTATTTATCATGCATCACCGCCTCGTGGTTTCCGTTGGTGACTGAGATACTATTGGTAACCACGCAACACTACAAGGAGGCACTTATATGTGCGCAAGTCACGTCAAAGTAACTGCATGTGCAACAGTCGGCACGCTCGCGGACCTGCCGCCCGACGTGTGTGAATCCGTCAGCGATGTATTGGCCAGGGTTGGCGACAAGTGGTCGCTACTAGTCATTTATATGCTTTCAGGCGGAAGCAAGCGATTCAGCGAGTTGAAACGCGGCGTGGCATCCATTTCACAAAAGATGCTGACGACGACGGTGAGAGGCTTGGAACGCGACGGGTATGTCACCCGCACGGTGACTGCCACAGTCCCCGCGCGGGTCGACTACGAACTGACGGATATGGGCCGCGACGTGTTGCTACCGGTCACAGCACTCGCGACCTGGGCATTGACGCACCGTAGCACGGTCGAAGCGGCAAGAATGGCTTACGACCGCCTCGGTTGAGTCCGCCTTAAAACCCTCGCGCGTGTAAAAACGCATCGACATAAGGCGCCCATAATTCCCGGGCATGATGATTCAAGCCATGGCCGTCGCCATCCGGCACCGCCGCTGCATGGATAAATTCGGTGGGGCTGCCGCCGGCGGCAAAGGCGTCATGCCAAGCGACGGGCATATCGCGGCCCCAGTACTGATCGTTGAGCGCGTAGACCCACAGATTCGGCATCACGGTCTGTTTGCCAAAGCCGCTATACAGGTCGGTCAATTGTTCGGGGTCGCAGCTGTGGCCGGGCGACCGGTCCGGGTCGCCCCCCGCCCCGCCGCCAAAATTGATATAACCGAGCACGCCATCGGGCCGGGTTGCGCCCGCGGCAACGGTGCCCAATCCGCCCACCGACTGCCCTTCCAATATCATCCGTTGCGCGTCGGCCCACGGTTGCTTGCGCACCCAGGCCAGCGTGGCCAGGATGCCGGCGCTGGCGCCGCCTGCGGGTCGGGTGAAGTCGGGCCGGGGACGGCAACCCGCGCCGCCGCCGTTGGACTCAAAATCGGCGCCGCCGGTTGCGCCATAACCCACACGAATCGGTGCCACCACAGCAAAGTTTTTTTCCAGCCAGTAGTTGATCTGAACTCCTGAGATCGGTGATTTGAGCCGGCCGCGCACGGCCGGATTGCCCGCGCGTCCGTGGGAATAGATCAATACGGGAAACGGTCCCGGGCCTGCCGGTTTGTATAACTGCGCCACCATGTTGATGTCGCTGCCGAACAACCCTTCGTGCGGCACCGCGATAGTCACCATTTCCGCTTTTGGGTGCGCGCCGGACACCGGCGTCGTGGCCTCTTCGGCGGCGGATGCACCGTCCTCGACTGCCACGGGCGATGTCGCTAGGGGCACAGTTGCTTGAGTCGATGGTGTCTGCGACTGGGCCGTGCCGCTCAACAGTGCCAACAGCAATAACCAAGGCATAGCGCCACGGCGCAAAAGTTCAGGTTTAACCTTGGACTGAAGCGAACAAACCGGCAAGGGGTATGACATATTTGGAAGAGATTCCACGAAGGGTAGCGGCATCAGCCTAGTTGAACACAACGGGTCAAGCGTACATAGGCAAGATATTACCTTGCGCGCACCCGCTGCGATGCATTGACATGCCCGATTCAGATCGGTGTTTGCCCTCGGCCCCGAGTTTGTCCGCCATGAGCGATAAATGGCCACGGCTTCCGGCAGGGTTAATCAACCGTGTCGAAAGCGTCTCACGTCATCACGTCAGAAGTATCGAAAACAATACATGTTTGAAGCGCTCGACAGGCGCCGGGCCGCGTTGAACTTTCGACAGCAGGATCGCGCCTTGCAGCGAAATCACCATAAAACCCGCGATTTCATCGCAGTCGAAGTCTGGGCGCAACTCACCGGCGGCGACGGCGGATCGCAGGCAATACGCAATAGCTTGCTGGACCTCGGCGAAGATTTCTACCAGCCGCAGGCGTATCAATTCACTGTGATCGCTGGCTTCCGCGCTGAAATTGCCGAACAAACAGCCGTTGCGCATCTCCGTCTGATTGAGGTAACTGGTACTCGCGTCAATGTACGCGCGCATCCGCTGCAGCGGTGCCAGCGCATCGTTGCGTAAGGTCCGCTGGATCAAGTCGCGGGCGCTGTCGAAGTGGAGATTGATGATCTCCAGGCCGAAGGCTTCTTTCGACACAAAGTGATTGGTAAACGACCCCTGCGGCACACCCGCAGCCTGGACGATATCGCGCACGCTCGCACCGCCGAAACCGCGTTCATGCACAACCCGCAGACCTTCCGTCAGGATCTTTGCTCGATTTGAAGGTTTAGCCATGATCTTGGTATCCGTCCGCCCTGATTGTGTTGCCGGTCGGCTGGATCAGCCTGCACCTGAAAAACCGTTTGTTTGACGGCTGAAAATAACCGCCAACGTTAATTATATTTAATACGTCCGTCCATATTTTATTCGCTTACGGCCACGCGGTCAAGGATAACGGTCTATATAGCAAGGCGGAATAAAGTTATATTAAAAAATACGTCCGTACATATTTTTCTTGACAAACCAATACGGACGTCCATACTTGTACCACTGCTGCAATTCACATGGCAGCCCCATGTCAGCCACTTTGCAAGGAACATCGATATGAGCAAGCCCGTTATTTTGATCACCGGCGCCTTGACCGGCATCGGTCGCGCCACCGCTTTAGCCTTTGCCCGCGAGGGCGCCCGCTTGGTCGTTTCGGGCCGCCAAGACGCGGCCGGTCAGGCGCTGCTAGCCGAATTGCAGGCGTTGGACGCCGAAGCGCTGTTCATCCGCGCCGACGTGCGCCGCGATGACGAGGTGCGTGACTTGGTCGACCAAACGGTGGCACACTTCGGCCGCCTTGATGTGGCGGTGAATAACGCCGGTACCGAAGGTCAACGCGGCGCAATCACGGAACAAACCGTCGATAGCTATGCTGCGATTTTCGAAACCAATGTACTCGGTGTATTGTTGAGCATGAAGCACGAATTGCGTGTGATGCAGGCGCAAGGCAGCGGCAGCGTGATCAATGTCTCATCTATTCTGGGCCATGTCGCCGCGCCCGGCACCTCGGTGTATACCGCCAGCAAACACGCGGTCGAAGGCTTGACCAAGGCAGCGGCATTGGAAGCAGCGGCATACGGCGCGCGTGTCAATGCGGTAGCCCCGGGCCCGGTCGAAACCGGGATGTTGAACCGCTTCACCGGAAACGACGAAAACAAGGCAGGTTTGCTCTCGGCGGTACCGCTCAAGCGTGCAGCAACGCCTGACGAGATCGCCCAAACCATCGTGTTTCTCGGCTCCAACAAAGCGCCGTTCCTCACCGGTCAATCGATTGTGGTCGACGGCGGTTATTCGGCCACGTAAGCAAGCACATCAGGACGAAACAGCCGCGGCACCGGTTTTTTTGCCATCGCCGCGGCTGGGCAGCCACACCGCTCAGGCCGGTACGGTACTCTTCAAAGACAAACCAAGAGGAAGGAATTTAAAGCCATGGAAAAATCGATCAAGATTCCGGGACCCGACCATCCGATTACGCTGGAGCCGAACCCGGCGCGTATTACCGTCACCGTCGCCGGCCGCATTATTGCCGACACGCGAGAGGCGCTGACACTGCGCGAGGCAGCTTATCCGGCGGTGCAATATATCCCCCTCAAAGATGTCGATGTGTCGCTGCTGGAACGCACCGACCATGCCACCTATTGCCCCTACAAAGGCGATTGCGGTTATTACAGCATTCCTCTGGGCGGCGCCCGTTCGATCAACGCGGTGTGGACCTACACCGCCCCGTATGCGGCGGTGGCGGCAATCAAGGATTACGTGGCCTTCTATCCCGATCGCGTCGACTCCCTGGAACAACATCCCATCGCCTGAACGCCTGACCAAAATTGCCTGTCGCCGACGGCGCATGCGCCGCGCCTGAAATCGCCCCCGGTCCGCTCAGACCGGGGTATCCAGGTTATCTCTCGGCAAGAGACACTTCTCGGCCGCATCTGTCCTTACTCTAATCCAGACATTCTGCGGTAAAATCCCTGCTTACAAACGCTCTGGTCCAAGCGGCCTTCAGCCCTTGCTTGGCCGGCCACGCCAATGTGCGGCGCAGATCGTTAAACGCACGTCCATCAGGCTCGAAACCAAGGGATTTTTTCTGTGTCCATGCTCGATATTCCGTCGCCGAACGCTGTCATGCCCCTTGCCGGCGCCGCAGCTCACCCACTGGATAATGTCATCTGGTCCGCGCTGACCTCGCAACATAGCGCATTCGCCCAAGGCGGCACGCTGGCTCGGCGTTATCCGGCGGACGTCGCGCCCTTTATCGCCATGCCCGACACGACGGCGGAAAGTTTTGCGGCAATGGCGCAGATCATGACACCGACGGATCATGCCGCCTTGTTTACGGTGGATCCCCTGACACTGCCCGACTGCTTCGAGATTGTCTTCACCAAAGATCTGGATCAAATGATCGGGCCGACCATCCCCGTCAGCCTCGAAGCACCCCACATCACGCAACTCGGCGCGGCTGATGTGGATCACATGATGGCACTGGTCGATTTGGCCAAGCCCGGCCCGTTTGCCCCACGCACCTATGAACTCGGCAACTACCTCGGAATTCGGGTAGACGGGAAGCTCGCTGCCATGTCGGGCGAGCGCATGCATCTCGACGGCTACACGGAGATCAGCGCAGTGTGTTCCGACCCGGCCTTCCGCGGCCGCGGTTACCCACGGGATTTGATTCTGACTTTGTCGAATGCCATTGTGGCACGCGGCGAAGTGCCGTTCCTGCATGTACTCAGCGACAACCTTTCCGCCATCGCTTTGTATACAAAACTGGGTTTCACCTGGCGCACAACCCTGCAACTGACGGTACTGCGCTTGGCCGGCTGACACATAAGGCCGGAGCACAGCCCTGCCGATGCGCAGTGCGCATCGGCAGGGCCCCACTCTTGCCCAGGATTATTTAACTCTTACGGAACGCGGGAGCACCGAACGGCGCGCCGATGGTGCCGCCGTCCACCACGATCTCGGCACCCGTCATGCCCGAGGCCAGATCCGAAGCGAGGAACACTACCGCTTGCGCGATCTCATTGACCTCGGCGAAGCGTCCCAGCGGAATCGCCGGCGCCATACTCTTTTCAACATCGCTCAATGCCGCGCCTTGACGTGCGCCACGGGTCCAGATAGGGGTGCGTGTCGCGCCGGGAATCACCACGTTGACGCGGATTCCACGCGGTGCGAGTTCGCCCGCGAATACCTTGGCCATGGCCGTTACAGCGCCCTTGGATGCGGAATAAGCGGCTGTGCCGGGGCTACCCAACTCGCGCATCACCGACCCGTTCAACACAATCGACGCACCGGTTTTCATCAGCGGCAAAGCTGCCTGCACGGTGAAAAACACGCTGGTCACATTAGTGCGCAGAATGGTTTCAAATGCCTCCAAGGTAGTGCTGCCCAGTGGGCTTGGGCCGCCAATACCTGCATTGGCAAACACAATATCAAGTTGACCAAAATGCTCGCCTACAGTTTTGATCATGGCTTGCAGCGCCGCCGGGTCATCGAGGTCGACCTGAATACCCAAGGCATTCGGGCCAAGCTCAGCCACCGCCTGATCCAATTTGGCTTGGTCGCGCCCAGTGATGGCGACTCGCGCGCCCTGCTCAAGCATCAGCCGTGCCGTAGCCAAGCCGATACCGCTGTTACCGCCCGTGACGAGCGCCGTTTTGTTGGTGAGTTGCATGGAAAATTTCCTCAAGGTAACGTTAGCACTTTAAATAAGCGCATATGCTCATATTACGCTCAATTCTTTTTTGCTGCAGATGCCTCAAGCTCAAGACGTTTTAGCGACGCCGGCCTGAGATCGCGGCCCTTAGCCAATCAGAGCATATGGGCTTATCATGCTACTTTGCAAACCCGGGAATACTCCATCATGCATCAAGCCGCCGCGCCTGAACTTAACGTCAATACGGTGTGCAATTGTCTTGCGGCACGCAAAGCGTCGCGTTATCTGACGGCAGCTTACGACCAAGCATTGGCGGGGGCCGGACTGCGCACCACGCAATTTTCCATACTCCACCACTTGGCGACGAGTGGACCGCTCGCCATTGGAGAGTTGGCCACCATCATGGCGATGGACCGCACCACGCTATCGACCAACCTCAAACCCTTGCAACGCGAAGCTTTGTTGAGCATGGCACCCGGTGTAGACCGGCGCGCTAAAATGGCGCAGATCTCCAAAGCAGGTTTGGCCCGTTATCGCCAAGCCATTCCCTTATGGCAAGAAGTTCAGGCCCAGTTCGAAACCTCATATGGCGTCAAACGCGCGGAAGATTTGCGCCAGGCGCTGCAGGCGGTGCTGCAAAGCGGCTTTGAGCCTTGGGCTGAACGGACGACGTAGTTCAGTCGAGACCGTTACGGCATGTGCACATCGCAAGCGCCGCCCTGGCTCGATTGCGCTTCCATCACCGGCCTGATCTCTTCATGGCAAGCCGCATTTTAAAAACCGGCTTGCCCCTTGCTTGCCCATTATTTATCAATTAATCCTCGCACTACCTCCCGCACCAAGCTGACGCTGAGCGCCTCTTCAATTTAGGCAAAAGCTGATGCAGATCAACTGCCCTTTCGCGGCGCCGTGACCTAATGGGCCATCATCAGACCCGGGTTGCCTTGCCATGAAAAATCTTGCAGATTCATCGACCAGCGCGCCATTAAACATAGCGTCGGCCACGGCAAAAATCGCTCCCGCGCAGAAATTACGGTTGGGCCTGCTAACCGCGTTGGTGGTCGGCTCGATGATAGGCAGCGGGGTATTTTCGCTGCCGCAAAACATGGCGTCCGGCGCGGGTGCGGGTGCGGTGGTGCTGGGCTGGCTGATTACCGGTGCCGGCATGTTGATGCTGGCCTTTGTGTACCAGACCTTGGCCGTGAGAAAGCCCGCGCTCGACAACGGTATTTACGCCTATGCACGCGCCAGCGCCGGCGAGTTTGTCGGCTTTAATTCCGCCTGGGGTTATTGGGTCAGTGCCTGGATCGGCAACGTCGGTTACCTGGTCATCGTGTTTGGCACCCTCGGCTACTTCTTTCCGCTGTTCGGCGACGGCAACACCCGCGCGGCGGTGCTTGGCGCATCGATTATTTTGTGGATAATGCATCTGCTGATCCTGCGCGGCGTACGCAGCGCGGCGGTATTGAATGCAGTGACCACGGTGGCCAAGATCATCCCGCTGCTGCTGTTTATTCTATTGGTGCTGCTGGCGTTTAACAGCCACATCTTCAACCTGGAATTCTGGGGCACGCCAAAACTCGGTTCGGTATTTGCCCAAGTGAAAAGCACCATGCTGATCACCGTATGGGTCTTTATCGGTATCGAAGGGGCCAGCGTGTATTCGGCCCGGGCCCGTAATCATCAAGATGTCGGCCGCGCCACCTTGCTCGGCTTTGTCATCGTGCTGGCGTTATTGATGGCCGTGTCGCTCCTGTCGATGGGCATCGTTCCGCAAGCCGAACTGGCCGCGATGAAAAACCCTTCGATGGCCGGAGTGCTGGATAAAGTCGTCGGTTCCTGGGGCGCTTTGTTGATCAGCATCGGCCTGTTGGTCTCTGTGGGCGGCGCGTTGCTGGCCTGGACCCTGCTCGCGGCCGAAACCCTGTTCAGCCCGGCCCGCGACGGCGTGATGCCCAAATTTCTATCGCGGGAAAACCGTCATGGGGTGCCGGCCAATGCACTGTGGCTGACCAATGGTCTGGTGCAGTTATTTTTGATTCTTACGCTGGTATCGAATGCGACCTATCAGGCGCTGATTTCGCTCGCCACCTCGATGATCCTGATCCCTTACTTGTTTTCGGCGATATATGCCACGCGTATCGCGTTAAGCGGCGAAGGTTATGCCGCCGGTGACGCCAAGCGCGGCCGCGACATGTTGATCGGCACCTTGGCGACGGTTTATTGCGGTTGGCTGCTGTATGCCGCCGGGCCGAAATACCTGTTGTTAAGCGCCCTGCTGTACGCGCCGGGTGTGCTGCTCTACGGCTGGGCCAAGCGCGAACAAGGAAAACGTCTGTTCCAGCCATTCGAAATCGCGATCGTGGCGGCGTTGCTGGTGTTTGCCGCCTTGGCCGCCTATCTGCTGGCGACCGGCGCGCTGGGTCTATAAATCCTTAAGGAATGGTTATGTCACTCGGTGTCTATTCGGAAGTCGGCAAACTGCGCAAAGTCTTGGTCTGCAAACCGGGACTGGCGCAAGCCCGGCTCACCCCCGCCAATTGCCGCGACCTGCTGTTCGATGACGTGCTGTGGGTGGCGCAAGCAAAAACCGATCACTACGCTTTCGTCAATGCCATGCAGGAGCACGACGTTGAAGTCTTCGATACGCATGACCTGCTGGCGGACGTGCTCGAACAGCGCGAGGCGCGTGACTGGGTGTTGCAGCGCAAGCTGTCGCCCGGCACGCTGGACCTCGAATTGGCGGCCCAGATGCGGCCCTGGTTGGACGAAATGAAGCCCGACGAACTCGCCACACGCCTGATCGGCGGGATAGTCCGCGGCGAATTGCCTTTTGCACCGGCGGGCCTGCTGGCGCAGTGTGTGGAGCAGACCGGCTTTCTGCTGCCGCCCTTGCCCAACGCACTCTTCACCCGGGATAACAGTTGCTGGATCAACGACAGCGCGGTGCTCGGCTCGATGTATTGGCCCGCGCGCCGTCAGGAAACCTTGCTGAGCGCAGCCATCTATCGCTTTCATCCGGTGTTCGCCGGCACAAAAATTACCTGGGGCGATCCCGATCTCGAGCATGGCGGCGCGACTCTCGAAGGCGGCGACGTGATGCCCTTATCGCCTGGTGTGGTGTTGATCGGCATGGGCGAGCGCAGTTCCCCGCAGGGGGTGGCGCAATTGGCGCGCGCCTTGTTTGCGCAAGGCACCGTGCAGCAGGTAATCGCAGCACAGTTGCCGCGCTCGCGCGGAGCGATGCATCTCGACACCGTATTGACCTTTTGCGACCGCGATCTGGTGACGATTTTCCCCGAGGTGGTACAGCAGATCCGCTGTACCAGTTTGCGCCCCGGCGCCCAGCCCGGCGCACTCGATGCGCGTGCCGAAACGGCGCCGCTGCTGGAAGTTATCGCCCGGGCCATTGGCCTGAAAACCTTGCGCGTGGTAACCACCGGCGGCGACGCATGGGAAGCCGAGCGCGAGCAATGGGATGACGGCAATAACGTGATTGCACTCGAACCGGGCGTGGTGATCGCCTACAACCGCAACGTCTACACCAACACTCAATTGCGTAAAGCCGGCGTGGAAGTCATCACCATTCCCAGCGGCGAATTGGGGCGCGGCAGAGGCGGCGGTCATTGCATGACCTGCCCGCTCGAACGCGATCCGATTTAATGCTTAAGACTTAACGCTTAACGCTCAACTCAAGGATTTACCCATCATGGCATTCAATCTACGCAACCGCAGTCTGTTGAACATGCAGGATTTCAACCCACGCGACATCCGTTTTCTGCTGGATCTGTCAGCCGAACTCAAACGCGCAAAATATGCGGGCAACGAGGTAGCGAAACTCAACGGGAAAAATATCGCGCTGATTTTCGAAAAGACCTCGACGCGCACGCGTTGCGCCTTCGAAGTCGCGGTCCACGACCAGGGCGGCCATGTCACTTATATCGATTCGTCCAGCTCGCAGTTAGGCCGCAAGGAATCGTTGAAAGATACCGCACGCGTGCTGGGCCGACTTTATGACGGTATCGAATATCGCGGTTTTCATCAAAGCATGGTCGAAGACCTCGCCCAGTATTCGCACGTGCCGGTGTGGAATGGCCTGACCGACGAATTTCATCCGACCCAGGTACTGGCCGATCTATTGACCATGGAAGAATTCGGCGAGAAACCATTGTCTGAATTATCGTTTTGTTATCTCGGCGACGCCCGTTTTAATATGGGCAACTCCTTGTTGATCGGCGGCACACAGATGGGCATGGATGTGCGCATTGCCGCGCCGCGCAACTTGTGGCCGGCCGCTGAGCTGGTCGAAAAAATGCGCAGGCTGGCCGAAACAACGGGGGCGCGCATTATGCTGACAGACGACCCGCAGGCCGCCGTGAAAGGGGTGGACTTCATCTACACCGACGTCTGGGTTTCAATGGGAGAAGCTGTGGAAGCGTGGGGCGAACGCATCGCTTTGCTGAAAGCGTATCAAGTGAATACGGCGTTGATGCTGGCCAGCGGCAAACCCCGTACGCGCTTTATGCACTGCTTGCCCGCCTATCACAATCTGGAGACCGAAACCGGCCGCAAGATTCATGAACAATTCGGCATGTCCGAGCTGGAGGTTACCGACCAGGTTTTCGAGTCGGATGCCTCGATCGTTTTTTCGCAAGCGGAAAACCGGATGCATACGATCAAAGCAGTACTGGTCGCGACTCTCGCTTGAGACCCGGCGATGCGCATACTCATTGCATTAGGCGGCAACGCGTTGCTGCGACGCGGCGAACCGATGACGGTGGCCAATCAGATTGCCAACATTCGCCACGCTGCGACGCAGATTGCACGGCTGGCCGAGGGTAATCAGTTGATTATTACTCACGGCAACGGCCCTCAGGTCGGGCTGCTGGCGTTACAAGCGGCGGCGGCCGGCGCATCTTTCGCGGCGCCGCTGGATGTGCTGGATGCTGAATCGGAAGGGATGATCGGGTATTTGATCGAGCAGGAGCTAGCCAATCTATTGCCGCCGGGACGCGCCGTGGCGACGCTGCTCACACGGGTCGAAGTCGATCCGGACGATCCGGCGTTCGCCCACCCGACCAAACCGATCGGCCCGGTCTATGCACGTAGCGAAGCCGACCAGCTTGCGGCTCGCAACCATTGGGCCATCGCCGCCGACGGCGACGGTTTCCGCCGGGTGGTCGCGTCGCCCAAACCACAGCGTATCGCCGGCATCCAGCCGATCCGCTATCTGCTGGCCCACGATACGATAGTGATTGCGGCGGGCGGCGGCGGCATCCCGGTGACGATCGCCGCCGACGGCAAAACCCGCTGCGGCGTTGAAGCAGTGATCGACAAGGATTTGTGCAGCGCTTTGCTGGCCGCGGAAATCGAAGCCGACCTGCTATTAATTGCGACCGATGTCGAAGCGGTTTATCTCGACTGGCACACACCGGCCGAGCGGGCGCTACGCGATATTTCCGTCGCCGAACTACGGGCCTTGTCTTTCGCCGCCGGATCGATGGGGCCGAAGGTCGAGGCGGCTTGCGCCTTCGCCTCGCGTAGCGGACGCCCCGCCGTGATCGGTTCGATCGAACATATTTCGGCAATGGCGCAGGGGACGGCCGGCACCCGCGTCAGCACCCAACGCTAAATCGTAGGCGCCCACGTCGTACCCAGCAAAAACCCCAGGCGCCAGTGTCCTGCTCCGTCAATGGTTCGATGAATGAATTTGCAGAACAGGGCACTGGGGTATTACCGGACGCCGCGCGCAATTCCGGGACTTTGGATGCTTTACCGGAAAACTACCGTTAGTCCTCTTTCTTCGCTGCTACCTTGTTACTGCTCTTGCTCGGCTTGAACATCGCCTTGCAGCCCGGGGTCAGTTCGTTGACGTGTTGTTTCATGCACGCCGTAATCTTGTCCTCGTTCGGAATCTCCGAACTGCACAAGCGCAACGCATCGCCACGACAAGCCTGGGTTTGTTCGTCTCGGGTGGCGGCATTTGCCAGCGGGCTCACGCACAGGGAGATCACGGCGACGGCGACAAGAGATAAGAGATAGTTCACGTGAGCTCCTGAAATAAAGTCATGGGTGATGCGTGCCGGTAGTGCCAGATAAGCCAACAATCCAACGTGGTTATCTAGCCGTACCGGCTGCAATCAATGCATAGACCATTCAGGGTTGTCGCCGGTTCCCAAGATATCGGAGCAGCGTGAAAAATTGAAATGGGGCAGTAAGCGGCGCGGACAAGTCGCCGGCAGAGACATCAGGCAGGCGGCTCGCACGATGTTTTGTGCGAGCCCGGCGCGGAACTATTCGTAGAGTTTGAAAGCGCCGACCAGCTCTTCAAGCTTGGTGGTCTGGCCGTGCATCGACGATGCGGCGGCGGCAGCTTGTTCCACCAACGCCGCATTTTGCTGGGTGGCGTCGTCAAGTTGCGTGATGGCCTGATTGATCTGCTCGATGCCGAGGCTCTGTTCCTTGCTGGCCGACATGATTTCATTGAGGATCGTGACCACGCTGCTGACGCTGCGCACGATATCCGCCATGGTGGTGCCGGCTTGACCGACCAGATCCGTCCCTCGGTCGACACTGGTGACCGAATCCGCGATCAATTCCTTGATTTCCTTGGCGGCAGTGGCGGAGCGTTGCGCCAGGCTGCGCACCTCGGAGGCAACCACCGCAAAACCGCGTCCCTGCTCCCCGGCTCGCGCCGCTTCCACCGCCGCATTCAGCGCCAAAATATTGGTCTGGAAAGCGATACCGTCGATCACGCCGATAATATCGACGATACGCTTGGAAGATGAGTTGATCGACCCCATGGTATCCACCACCTGCGACACCACGTTGCCGCCCTTGGCTGCCAGGGTCGATGCATCCGCCACCAGGACATTCGCCTGCAAGGCGTTGTCCGCATTCTGCTTGACGATGCTGGTCAGCTCCTCCATCGAGGCGGCAGTCTGTTCCAGCGAACTGGCTTGCGCTTCGGTACGGCTCGACAGATCCTGATTACCGCTGGCGATCTGGCTCGATGACGAGGCAATCGCATCGGCACTGGTGCTGACGCCCTGCAGCAGAATCTGCAAACGCTCCAAAAATGTATTGAAGCTAAACGCGACCGCATCGAATTCGCTGCCGCCGCCGCTGGGCAGACGGCGTGTCAGGTCGGCGTCCCCGGCCGACAAGGCGTCGATATTGCCCTTGAGCACACCCAGCCGTTTCATGAATACCCGGATGCCGGCCAGCAACACGATCAACAACAGCGCCAGCAAAGGCACTTGAACCAGCGCCAGTTTGAGCAAGATCCGGTTGCTCTGCGTCGTCAGCGCGCTGGTCGGAACCGCCGTGGCCAACAACCAAGGACTGCCCGGAATCGCCGTGAGGAACATGGTCTGCGCTTCGCCGGCGCTGTCGAAGTCGGCATGCACCGACGTCTGGCCTTGCAGCGCGGGCATCAGTTTGGCCAGCTCGGCGGCAAAGGGAGAACTGGCGGCAATGTCGGAAATATTCTTGAGCACGATATCGCTGCTGATATGCGTGGTATTACTGACAATCTTGCCGTCCGTTTCGACGATCATGATTTCGCCGTGAATCTCCGCTTCCTTATCCGCCACCAGATGATTAAAGAAGCCCAGCGTCACGTCGATGGTCGACACGCCGTACAGGTCGGTGCCTTTATAGATCGGCATGGCGCAATTGGTGCGGGGCTGGGGACTCGCGTCATCCTGATAGGCTTTGGCCCAGGTGCAATGACCCGCGGTCGAGTCGACCCCATTCTTGTACCACGGCTGTTCCCAATACTTGAGCGACTCGGGCGAATTCCAGTGGGTATTGACCGCCAGTTTCCCCGAGGCATCGCGGGCAAAGAAGGTGCTGAATTTGTCGCGCCCCGCTTCGCGCTTGTTCGGCAACGGCCAGATGCCCCCGCCGAATACATTCTGGTCTTGATTCTGGTCGACCAGCCCCGGCAACAGCACATCGATCTCATCGCTATTCATCAAGGCGACGGATTGCGTAATGCTGCGCGATTGGGCTTCGACCTTACGCAATTGTTGGCTGATTGCAATCGAGATGTCATTGACACCATGTTCGACAATCACCCCTTCGGATTGTTTGAGGTCGGGCATGACAAACAATTCGATAACCGTTACGGTCAGCACCAGCAAAGCGAGAAAAAAGCAGACGATAAAAATCGTGAACTTGGTCTGACTGGAATGTGTTGATTTCATGACGACCTATCGCGATTAACCCGGGGTCGCGCCGCATTATTTGATACTTCAGCGGGTCGCCCGGTAATTGTAATTTTTTTGCCACGGCCCCATTCAAGGAACACCGAAGGCGACCTTTCCGCGCGTTCGCCGACTCCAGCCCGGCCGCGCATATTGGATGATTTATACCTTATTTCCATATCGGCGATTAAGATTAATGCCGCAGAATTTCGTTGAATCCACGTGGTGTTGCCGGGCAGTCACGGCGGGTGGACGCGGATCGACATTTGCTAAAGTTTGTGGTGATGTATGCAAGGTGCATGAGGGGCTTTGCATGCAATAAACCGCCTTATAAGCAGGCAATTCGCCTGCGGCAGGGTAAATTCAACCGATCTATCTGCAATTAAGCCAAAAGCCTTGTATCGCCCTGGATTCGGCGCTTGATTCAATACTTTAAGCAGTGGCTTTGGCGTACTATGATCTGTTCACGTTCTATGCCCCTCGCACCTGCGCTAGGATTGGCGCCGTGATTCACGCGGATGGTGTTAAATGAAACAGATTTCAAGCGCTCCGCCCAAAGTGGGACTGGATTTTCCCATTGTCGGAATAGGCGCGTCCGCGGGCGGCTTGGAAGCCATTCTGGAGGTGCTGGAAAGCCTGCCGGCCAGCGCCAATCTGGCGGTTCTGGTAGTGCAGCATCTTGGTCCCTCGCGCCCCAGCCTGTTGGCCGAGATTTTTTCCAGCCGCACCTCGTTGCATGTATCCGAAGCGGAAGATGGCTTGGTCATAAAGTCCGGTTGTCTTTACGTCATCCCGCCCAAGATGAGCATGGAAGTGGAGACGGATCGAATCAAATTGAGTCCGCGCGACGAGACCATTAGTTCGCCGACACCGATCAACGATCTATTCCAGTCCATGGCGTTATGCATGACCGATCGCGCCATCGGCGTGATTTTATCGGGCAGCGGCACAGATGGCGCCCTCGGCATGCAGGCGATCAAGGAAAACGGCGGCATCACTTTTGCTCAGGACGTTGCCTCGGCGCGTTTTGGCAGCATGCCGCAAGCGGCAATTCAACTGGCTTGCATCGACTTTGTCTTAAAACCCGCCGCGATTGCCAAGGAATTGATGCGCATCGCGCAACATCCTCTGGCGGTGGCCGCTCATCCCGATCGCAGCGACCGGGCCTCCGACGAAGAAAGTTATGCACGGCTGTTTCGCCGCCTGCAAGAAGTCTGCAATATCGATTTCTCTTATTACAAACGCGGCACCATCGAACGCCGCTTGACCCGGCGCCTGGTCTTGCACGACCTGCGCACCCTGTCCGACTACGTCACCTTATTGGAAGGCGACCAGATCGAAGCGCGCGCCTTATGCCGCGAATTTCTAATCAACTTCACCCATTTTTTCCGCGATGTCGAAACCTTCGATACCTTATTTAAAATAGGTTTCCCGCGTATTTTGCAAAATAGCGACGCGCAGGCACCGATTCGGGTCTGGGTCGCCGGCTGCTCCACCGGGGAAGAGGTTTATTCGCTTGCGATCTGCCTCACCGAATATTTGACACGTGCGTCGCTAAGCCGCGAGATCCAGATTTTCGGCACCGACATCAGCGAGGAAGCGCTGGATATCGCCCGTACCGGACGCTACCCGGAAAACATCGCGCGCGACGTATCGGCCGAGCGTCTACAACGATTTTTCGTCAAGGAAGGTGACCACTTCCGGGTAAGCAAGGTGATCCGCGACTCGTGCATTTTCGCTCGGCAAAATGTCGCTTACGATCCGCCGCTGTCGCGGCTCGACCTGCTTAGCTGCCGTAATCTCCTGATTTACCTTGAACCTTCGCTACAGAAAAAAGTGATGCCTTTATTTCACTTCTCGCTGAGAACAGAAGGCTTATTGCTATTAGGCATGTCCGAGACGATAGGCGCGTATTCGGATCTATTTACCATGATAGAAAACTCGCGCGGCAGTAAATTATTCGCAAAAAAATGGCTTCCGGGTCGTCTCTACCCGGCATTTCCAGCCTCGCCCGCCTCCGCTGATAAAGCGCGGAGCCCACTGGCGGTCAGGCCTGCATACGAGGGTAGTATGGATACAACTTATGCTGAACAAATGCGGCGCGAAGTAGATAACTTGGCGCTCGCCCGCTACGCGCCCACCTCCGTGTTATGTGACGAGAATTTCAAAATTCTGGAATTCCGCGGCGACACCGGCATGTTCCTGGTCAACCCGACCGGGCCGCCGACCAACGATCTCCGGCGCCTGGCCAAGCCCGACATTTTTTTTGCCGTGAGCGACGCGATCCGCGAAGTGCAAAAAACCGGAAACGCAACCGGCAAAAAAGGCTTCTCGCTGGGAAAGGGTAACGCACGGCGCGAGTTCTCCCTGGAGGTACTGCCGATACGCCTATCGAAGTCGGAAGAAAATTGGTTTTTGTTTTTCTTCCAAAATATCGAATCGTCCCTACCTAAAATGACCAGCCCGTCGACCCAGGACGGCAATTCATTCTGGGGCTGGGCGCGCGATATGATCATGTTCCCCGCCGCGCGCTCCAGCCTGCACCAAAAGAACCACCAGCAAGAACAGGAAATTACCCGTCAATCGGACGAGTTGCGTGCGACACGCGAACAAATCACCTTGATGTTGGCCGAACACGAACGTGCGCTCGATGAACTTAAATCGATCGAGGAAGAAACACTCTCCAGCAACGAAGAATTTCAGAGTGCCAACGAAGAACTCGAAACAGCGAAGGAAGAACTGCAATCGCTGAATGAAGAATTATCCACGACCAATGACGAGCTGCGGTATCGCAATAGCGAACTCAAAGCACTGCATGAGGTCATTTCTCAGTCCCGCGATTACAGCGACGCCATTGTCGAAACCATGGCCGAGCCGATGCTGATCCTGGACGCCAATTTCAAGATCGAACGCGCCAATCGGGCTTTCTATAAAGTTTTCCAAACCCGGCCCAGCGAAACATTGCACACAAATTTATATGCCTTGGGTAACGGACAATGGGATATACCGTTGTTGCGCGATCTGCTCGAAGAATTGCTGCCGCGGCATACCGAAGTGCGCGACCATGAAGTCACCGCGTATTTCCCCAGGCTGGGCCGCCGTACCATGCTGCTGAATGCCGTGCGCATTGCCTGGCCGGATCAAGGTTTGATCCTGCTGACGATAGACGATGTCACGGCCCGCCACGAAGTATTGGAACGGCTGATCCATGGCGATCGGCAAAAAGACGAGTTTCTCGCGATGCTCGCCCACGAGTTGCGTAACCCGCTTGCCGCAATGAAAAACGCGTTGCAACTTTTGAAGCGGACCGACGCCGGCATCGCGGTCAAGGAAAAAGCGCAAGCCATTCTGGAACGGCAGTTGCACAAGCAAATTCGCCTGGTCGACGAATTGCTGGATGTTTCGAGGATTAGCCGAGGCGTCGTATCCTTGAAGCTGGAACGCTTCGACTTAACCGAACTGATTCGGATGGCTCTGGAAACGTTGCAAGTTGAGATCGCTGTAGCGGGTCATCAGGTCACCCTGGACTTTCCCAGCGAGCCCTTGTTTGTCAACGCCGACAAGGAACGCCTGGAACAAGTGGTGACCAATCTGGTAGTCAACGCAATCAAATATACCCTGCAAAACGGCAACATCACGCTGACCCTGCATCACGACTTGAAAGACGCTATTTTCACCGTATCCGATAACGGTATCGGCATGACACAGGAATTTTTGGCGCGGGTGTTTACCGTCTTTGCCCAAGCGGATACATCGTTCGAAAAAACCCATGGCGGCCTCGGCATCGGGCTCGCGTTGGTGCGGCGTATCGCCGAATTGCATGGCGGCAGTATTCACGCCGATAGCCTGGGACTGGGCTTGGGCAGTAGTTTTTCCTTGCGCATCCCCGCTTTATCCAACGCCGAGCTGGAACAGGATTCGGCATCCGACGCCAAGCTCCTCGTGCTGCCGGCGGCTCATATGCGGGAGAAACATCGCATTCTGGTGGTGGACGACAATCTGGATGCGGCGGAAAGTCTCGCATCGGTGCTTAAACTCGATGGTCACCAAACCCAGGTGGTGTTCGACGCGACCAAAAGCTTCGAAGCGGTGGAGCACTTCAAACCCGATGTGGTGCTGCTCGATATTGGTATGCCCGGCATCGACGGTTACGAAGTCTGCCGGCGGATGCGGCGCATGCCGGGGCATGAAGGGATGACGCTGATCGCTATCAGCGGTTACGGCACGGAAAAAAATATTGAAACGGCCAAACAAGCCGGGTTTGATCACCATATGACCAAACCCGCTGATCTGCAGCAACTTGCCGGCTACCTGAAAAGCAAGGTCTAGTTAAGACCGGCGTCTCAGGAAAATCATGGCAATGACAGTGTGCCCGCCAGGCACACTGTCCAAGCATCAGATGCGGCCCAGCAACAACAATATAATCACTACAATCAATACCAGGCCCAAGCCGCCGCTGGGCGCGTAGCCCCATGAGCGGCTATGCGGCCAGCGCGGCACAGCGCCGACCAGCATCAGGATCAAAACAATCAATAGAATGGTTCCGAGCATGTCGGCACTCCTGGTTATAGTTAACTTCGTTTAAGTCCAGCCATGCCGATTTAGGTTGCGGGCACCACTTCAAGTTGATTCTTGACCGATTTCACACCTGCTACAGCACGCGCTTTCTGCACCGCGAGGTCGATCTGATCTTGCGAGATTGCGCTGCCCCTCAAATGAACCACGCCTTTATAAGTCGAGACTTTGATACCGCTCGACTTCAAGCCGCTATCGGCAAGGAATATCGTATTGACCTTGGCACTGATGGTTTTGTCGTCGATATAACGGCCGGTGCTGCGCGCAGGTTTAGCCTGAGCTGCTGAAGCTTGAGCCGTGTTGGTATCGGCGGCGGTGTCGCTGCTTGCGGTCTGCGCATTGACGCTGATAGCAAAACTCACTGCGGTGGTAGCCAAGATTGTCCTGATTGTTGCGTTCACTGATTTGCTCCATTAGATAAATATTTCATCTATATGTGCAAGGACTGTGCCAGGCGCTTCCCCTGCGACTGAAACCGAGCGCCTTTTTGTACCGTCACCCCATGTCGCCGCCCACCTCACACCGGATCTATAGGGGTCGTATCTTGGCATCGGCGGGCCATCCATTGCAGGGCGAAGCGGGGGTATTCGGCCTGGGCGCCGCAACGATAAGTAAGTTTTTCAAGCAATCGGTAAATTTCTGCTGGTTTCCGCCTCGTGTCCGTGCCGAAATAGGCCTTACGACAAGGCATAAGCCGGGAATGTTTAATGCTGCTTAAAAAGAAACACATGGACTTAAAGGTCGGGCCCGAGTTTCAGTTGTACTTGCTTGTGTCAATGCCGACATGACTCGCCCCGCCATTCAACCGGCAATATATTTTGCAAAGGAGATCATCATGTCGCACTCAACCGTCGTTTCAATCCTGAATGATCTGACCGAAGTCGATAAAGACGGCGAAAAGAATTTTATCGCCTTGGCCCAAAAGGTAAGCAATCCGGAACTACGCGCGATCCTGACCCATCGTGCCAAGGAATACCTGGCGGCCGCGACTGAGCTGCAACAGTTGGTACGCATGCTGGGCGGTGAACCCAGCATGGGCGGCAGCGTTACGGGCACATTACAGCGTGGCTGGGAAGAGTTGAAGGCCGCCGTGGCATCGCAGGACGACCATGACGTATTGGAGGATTGCGAGCGGGGCGAAGATTATGCAAAAAAACGCTACAGCGAAGCCTTGCAACAAACGCTGCCGCCGAATGTACGTTTTCCGGTGCAAAAACAATATGAAGGCGTGTTGCGCAGCCACGACCGCGTGCGCTCCTTGCGCGACCATACCGTCGCGGTCTGAGCGCGACCGTAGGCCGGCTTGGCTGAACGCGTGACTTGAGCCAAGCCGGCCCTGCTGGTTTATGTTGATTTATGCCGCGGCTGCAACGGGAAGGTAAACCGCAAATTGACTGCCCTGATCGATGCCCGCACTGCTGATTTCCAAGCGGCCGTGCTGCAGACCGATCAGGCGTTGACTCAAAGTCAGTCTAAACCCGCTACTACGCGGCGCGGCATCCTGGTCAGCCCCGGTCTCGCTCGCCAGGGGACCGCGCAGCGCAGCCAGGCGCTCCGGGCCGATACCACGCCCATGGTCGACGACACGGAGCTGGACCGTGTCCGCTGTCTGGGTAACACCTAAGCACACCGTGGCACCGGCGGCCGAGAAACGGACCGCGTTGGTGAGCAAATGGCACAGTACCTGGGTCAGGCGTTTCGCGTCGCCGGTTACCAATACGTCGGGCGCGTCATACTCGCGTTCCACCACAATTTGTTTCGCCTGCAACGCTTCGCGCATCGCCTCGATCACCAAATCAAATTCACCGCATGCATGCAACGGCTGGAGGTCAAGTGCGATCTGGCCCGACATGACCTGAGTTGCATCGAGCAGATCGTCGATCAATTTGACTTGCTGCTGTACACCGGTTTTAATTCCCGCCAGCGCCTGCAACACAGGCGCAGCGGACCCGCGGTCGATGGTGTTTTCCAGCACGTAAGCCCAGCTTTGAATACCGCTCATCGGCGAGCGCAGTTCATGCGACAAGAGCGCCAAAAACTGGTCGCGTGCAGCGATATCGTCCCGTGCCTGACGCAACGCCTGGCGCAATGCGTCAATTTCAGTTGTCTCACTCGCGAGTGGGGAATTCATGATATCTGCTCCGGCGGGTTGATTCATGGATCTCTCAAGGAGTGTATCGCGGCTATCGGAGCTTCGCCGGTTCGGCGTGTAAGTGGACCCGTCCAGTTGGGTGAAGAACAGCAAGTATTGTGCCCCTCACCCGGGGCTCCTCAAGCATCCTCATCCGAGCTTGTGCCATGCCCGCCCATCCGCCGCCAGCAAGGCATCTGCGCCGGCCGGTCCGTCCGAGCCGGAGGCATAAGGTTCAACCTTGCCGCCGCTACGCCAGGCGTCGAGAAAAGGTTGCACCGCGCGCCAGCCGTTTTCGATATTATCGGCGCGCTGAAATAAGGTTTGATCGCCCATCAGGCAGTCGTAGACCAAGGTTTCATAGCCGGTCGACGGCTGCATTTCGAAAAAATCTTCGTAAGCAAAACCCATTTCAACCCGCTCGATATCCAAGGTGGGGCCCGGGCGTTTGGCCTGGAAGTCGAACCACATACCCTCGTCCGGCTGAATCTGAACAATCAGAAAATTGGGCTGAAGCTCAGCGACTTCGGTGCCCCTGAAAGGCGAGAAAGGCGCCGGTTTAAAGCAGATGGCAATTTCAGTATCGCGTGCGCTCAAGCGTTTTCCAGTACGCAAATAAAATGGCACGCCGGTCCAACGCCAGTTGTCGACCATGACTTTGAGTGCGACATAGGTTTCCGTATCGCTGCCACGGGCCACGCCAGCTTCCTTGCGGTATCCGGGGACTTTTTTGCCCGCTATGGTGCCGGCCGCATATTGCCCGCGAGACGAATTCGCGCGGGCTTCCTTTGCAGTTTGCGGCCGCACCGCGGCGATCACTTTGGCCTTCTCGTCCCGCACCGCATCGGCACCAAACGCCGCTGGCGGTTCCATCGCGATCATCGCCAATAATTGAAACAAGTGATTGGGCACCATGTCACGCAAGGCGCCGGTGTGCTCGTAAAAACCCGCGCGCTCTTCAACGCCCACGGTTTCCGCGGCGGTAATCTGCACATGGTCGATGTAATGATTATTCCAGAACGACTCAAACAAACCGTTGGCAAAGCGACTGACCATAATATTCTGCACCGTCTCCTTACCCAGGAAATGGTCGATGCGATAAATCTGTTCTTCCGCCATGCACGATAGCAAGCGGGCATTGAGCGCTTGCGCCGAGGCCAGATCGGAGCCGAACGGTTTTTCGACCACCAGGCGCCGGTAGTTGTTCGGGTCTTCGATCATCACCCCCGATTTACCCAATCTCTCGGCCACTTCGCCGAAAAATCGCGGAGCCGTCGCCAAGTAGAACAAAGCATTGCCGGTCGCGGTATGGGCCAGTTTTTCGATCACCGCGGTATAAGTCGTATCGTCGAGAAAATCGCCCTCAAGATACGTAATACGCGCGGCAAACTTGCGCCATAGAGCGGCATCGAACGACTTGCCCGTCTTACCCGCGCGCTTGCCGGTTTTACTGACCTTGGCGGCAGCCGCCTTGGCCTGGCTTTGGATCGCAGCGCCCAGCCGGTCGCGGAACTGTTGGTCGGTGCTGGCGTTATGATCGACGCCGACAATATGCAAGTTGGCGCCGACCAGGCCGTCCCGCGCCAGGTTATACAAGGCCGGCATCAACAAGCGTTCGACCAGATCGCCATGGGCGCCGAACAGGAACAGGGTGGCCGCCGGCGCCATCGGCGCCTTGGACGGTTTGACTTTGGTTGAGGTCGGGTTTGCTGACGCCACTATTTGGCCCCTCCTTCGACATGGCCGCCAAAGCCGAAACGCATCGCCGAAAGCAGGCGATCGGCATAAGCGTGTTCTTCGCGCGAACGGAACCGGGCGAACAGCGCACTGGCCAGCACCGGCGTCGGTACCGCCTCTTCGATGGCCGCCTCGATGGTCCAACGCCCTTCACCGCTATCGGCGACCGAGCCCGAGTACTTGGACAGGTCGACGTCCTGAATCAGAGCTTGCGCGGTGAGATCGAGCAACCACGACGAAATCACGCTGCCGCGCCGCCATACTTCGGAAATTTCGTCCAGTTCAAGGTTAAAACGTTCACCTTCGGGGAGCGCGTCCGAGGCCTTGGACTTGAGGATTTCGAAACCTTCCGCATAGGCTTGCATCAAGCCATACTCGATGCCGTTATGGATCATCTTGACGAAATGCCCCGATCCGGCAGGACCGGTATGGATATAACCGCGCTCGGCCCGATCGTCGTCGCCCTTGCGGCCGGGAGTCCGTTCGATGGAACCGCGTCCGGGCGCCAGCGCATCGAAAATCGGATCGAGCCGTTTAATCACGTCGCCGTTACCGCCGATCATCATGCAATAACCGCGCTCCAGACCCCACACGCCACCTGAAGTACCCACATCGATGTAATGAATTTTTTTCGCGGTGAGCTCGGTCGCGCGGCGCATGTCGTCTTTATAAAAACTATTGCCGCCGTCGATAATCACATCATCGGCATCGAGCAACTGACTCACCTGCGACACCATGTCTTCGGTCGGTTCGCCTTGCGGCAACATCAACCACACGGTGCGGGGCTTATCCAGTTTTTTGACCAGCTCGGCGACGCTTTCCGCACCGGTTGCACCATGTTTGACAATGGCGGCAACCGCTTCGCTGCTACGATCGAACACTACGGTATCGTGTTTTTTTTGCATCAGACGGCGCGCAATGTTGCCGCCCATCTTGCCCAAGCCAATTATGCCGAGTTGCATATTCCGGTGCTCCTAGTTTGAGTGCAGGGTTTAGCTGATGCTGGTCACCAGGCTTTGAACAAGGTGCCGCAAGCCGGTTTCAATATCACCACCTTTAATGTGAATCCGCAAGTAACGCCGGCCGCGCTCGGCCAGCACTTCGAGGTCGCCGCGCGCTTGCGCGGCTTCAACCGTGCCGAAGCTGATTTTTCGTCCGGGAATCGCCAGGTCGTGCAGCGCGTCGGCGGTAATCTGTAAAAACACGCCGGTATTCGGACCGCCTTTGTACGCTTGTCCGGTCGAGTGCAGAAAGCGCGGCCCGAAGCCGCCGACGGTTGCCACCCGCTTGCGGTCGCGCAGCACCCGGCGCAAGGTGATGAGAATCGCTTCGTGGGTCAGGTTGCGTTCGATATAGGCCAATACCGCGGCATAGTCGCCCGGCTTCAAGCGGTCCAGATGATGGGTGATAATCTCGCGCACCGTGCTGTCGCCTTGCAGCGTTGCGTCGCCGTAGAACGCCAGCATGCCGTCCTCATAAAACGGCGTTTCGGGCGCCAGGCTGCCGCTTTTTTCGTAAGCGTCCGTCAGCGCGCGGGTCTTGAGTTTGCTGGCCTCGACGTCGGGCTGATCGAAGGGGTCGATGCCGATTACCGCGCCGGCAATTGCGGTGGCGACTTCCCAACGGAAAAATTCCTGACCGATCAACTGCGGGCTGGCCAGGGTAATACGCACTACCGGATGACCCGCTTGGGCCAACGCCTCAACTTGTTTATCGAACTCGCTTTCAGCCGCCCCGGCTAGCCGCATATAGACGAATAAACGATCATGGCCATAGGCCGAAGGCGCGCCGATCGGTTCAAGATCGACCGGAATGATGCCGTGACCCAGTTTACCGGTCGACTCGGCCAACAATTGCTCCAGCCAGGAACCGATACTGGCGAGTTCCGGCGAAGAAAAGATCGTGACTTTATCGTGTCCGGCCTGGACCGCGGCGCCCAGCACCACACCCAGATACACTCCGGGATTGATCGCAGGCGGCGCATCGGGGCCGGCCGCCAGCACCATCGGCTGGGTCGCGGCGAAAAAGGCTGCCACATCCTGGCCCGTCAGCGCCAGAGGCACCATGCCAAATACCGACAGGACGGAATAACGTCCACCGATAGCCGGGTCGCCATGAAATATCGCACGATAGTCTTGCCGGCGCGCCAACTCATCCAACTTCGAACCGGGGTCGGTGACCGCGATAAAATGCCGGCCTGCGTCGCGCTCACCCACAGCCTTGGCCGTAGCAGCCAGAAAATAGGCATTCAGGATTTCAGGTTCCAGCGTCGAGCCCGATTTGCTGGAAACAATAAACAGTGTCCGGCCAAGCTCGATCCGCCCTTCAACCGCGGCAATTTGCGCCGGGTCGCTGGAATCGAGCACATGCAAATTCAAGCCTGCGCCGCTGCGCCCCAAAGTCAATGCCAGGACTTCCGGTCCCAGGCTGGAACCGCCCATGCCCAACAACACCGCATCGGTATAGCCATCGTGTTGCACCGCCTGGACCAGCTGCGCAAGCGCTGCCATATCGACTTGCCGCCCTTGCCCCGCAGCCAGCCAACCCAGCCACTTGGCTTCGTCGCGCCCGGTCCACATGCCGGCGTCGCCGGCCCATAAACGGCGCGACCAGCCGGCTGAACGAGCGTGCTCGAGACTGTGTTCCACGCTTTTTTGCAGCGCCTCGGGCAATGCATAATGCGTGCTATTGAGATTTTCATCCAGGTAAGCGATACGTTTTGCCGCGATAGCCCCCAGCAGCGCATCGAAAGCATCGGCGAACTGGCGCACCCCATCGTCGAGCAAATCGCGCGTGACCCCGGCCAGATCCAAATCCAGCCGATTGGCCTCGGTCAGGACATGTTTTGCGTCGGCGATTTCCGCCGTCAGCGTCATCTCGACCGTACCCGAATCGCGGAAACTACCCATGGTTTTGGGCGGCATGGTGTTGACGGTATCGGCGGCGATCAACTCATCGATATACAAGGTAGCGGAATAGTCCGGGTTTTTGGTGCCGGTTGAAGCCCACAACAAACGTTGCGGATGGGCACCCTGGGCCGCCAATTTTTGCCAGCGTGGGCTGTCGATCAGGTCGAGGTAACCCTGATAGGCAAGTTTTGCATTGGCAATCGCCACACGGCCTTTGAGCGCCGTCAAAGCACCGGCCTGCACATCGTCGGCGGCCAGCCGCGCCTCGATTTTCTGGTCGATTTGGCTATCGATGCGGCTTACAAAAAAGCTCGCCACGCTGGCGATACGGGATATGTCGTGCCCCGCCGCGAGACGCGCCTCAAGCCCTTCAAGATAAGCCTCGGCGACTTTCAGATAAACCTCGCGCGAAAACAGCAGCGTGATATTGACGTTGATCCCTTCCTCGATCAATTGCCGTATCGCCGGGATACCTTCCTGGGTTGCCGGCACCTTGACCATTAAATTGGGGCGATCCACCGTGGTCCACAAGCGGCGCGCCTGGGCCAGCGTGGCGTCGGTGTCATGGGCCAGGTAGGGCGAGACTTCGAGGCTGACATACCCATCCTGGGCCGCCAGCCGATCATAGACCGGACGCAGCGTATCGGCCGCCGCCTGGATATCCTCGATGGCAAGATGCTCGTATAACTCGGCCGCGCTGAGGTCGCCCTGGGCTAATAAAGCGTGCAGGCTCGCGTCGTAGTCCTGGCCGTGCCCCATGGCTTTTTCGAAGATAGCCGGATTGGAGGTGACGCCGCTCAAGCCATCGTCGGCGATCAGTTTTTTCAGTCCGCCGCTATTCAGGAACTCGCGGCTGACAAAGTCCAGCCAGACTGCCTGCCCGGCTTCACTGAGTTGACGCAACCGTTGACTCATGGCTGACTCCTTGAATTGTGGCCCGTTTCATTTCGGCCCATTTCGGCTTGTTGCTTGGCCAGCTTCACCACGTTGTCGAGGGTAAAGCCGAATTTCGCCTGCAGCTTCTCGATCGGTGCGGAAGCACCAAACGAGTTCATCACGACTTTGGCCCCGGTCAATCCGGTGTAACGGTCCCAACCCAACGGTCCGGCCTGTTCTACGGCAACGCGCGCCGTGACGGAAGACGGCAACACGCTTTCCCGGTATGCATCGCTCTGCTCCTCAAACAACGCCCAACATGGCATGGACACCACACGCGCGGCAATGCCTTCGGCTTTCAGCTTTTCAAAAGCGGCGACGCACAAAGACACTTCACTACCGGTCGCCAGCAGTATCACTTGCGGCGTCGTATCCGGCGTATCAGCCAGGATATAAGCCCCCTGTGCAGTGCCCGCAGCGGAACCGTAACGGGTCCGGTCCAGCGTCGGCAAAGGCTGGCGCGACAAGATAATGCACGAGGGGCGGCGGGTTTGCGACAGCGCGGTTTTCCAGGCTTCGACGGTTTCATTGGCGTCGCCCGGACGTAACACCAGCATCCCCGGAATCGCCCTGAGTTGAGCCAGATGCTCGATCGGCTGATGCGTCGGGCCATCCTCGCCCACGCCGATAGAATCGTGAGTAAATACAAATACCACCGGCAATTCCATGATGGCCGCAAGCCGCAGCGGCGGTTTCATGTAGTCGCTGAAAACCAGGAAAGTGGCGGTGAACGGCCGCAGATAAGACAGCGCCAAACCATTGGCGATCGAGCCCATCGCATGTTCGCGTATGCCGAAATGCAGATTGCGTCCGCCATAGGCTTGTGCTTCAAAACTGCCGGCACCGTCGAAACTCAGTTTGGTCTTGGTCGAAGGCGTCAAGTCAGCCGCGCCGCCGAGCAGTGATGGAAGATTGACGGCAAAACCGTTAAGCGCCCGTCCGCCTGCTTCGCGCGAGGCTATGCCTTTGGCATCGGCGTCGAAAGCGGGAATGCCGTCACTCCAACCCGCGGGCATTTCACCTGCCAACATGTGCCGCAATTCGGCGGCACGTTCGGGGTCCTGCGCCGTCAAGGTGGCCAGATTTTTTTGCCATAACTCGAAGGCCGGCGCCGCCCGTTGCACCAAGGTGTCGTGCAAGCGCCCGCGCACCGCGTCGGGCACCAGGAATGACGAGTCTTCAGGCCAGCCGTAGGCGCTCTTGGTCAAACGAATTTCGTCGACACCGAGCGGCTCGCCATGCGCCGCCGCGGTATTGTGCTTATGCGGTGAACCGTAACCGATCACGCTATCGACCACAATCAAGGTGGGGCGATCGTCGGTTTGTTTGAATTGGGTCAGCGCGGTCGCCAGTGCCAGCGCATCATTGGCATCGCTGACATGGATCGTCTGCCAGCCGTAACCGCGAAAGCGGCGCGCGACGTCTTCACTGAAGGCGAGTTCGGTATGTCCTTCGATGGTGATGGTGTTGTTATCGTAAATCCAGCATAGATTGGCCAGCTTCAAATGACCGGCAATCGAAGCGGCTTCGCTGGAGACGCCCTCCATCATGTCGCCGTCGCCGCCAATGGCGTAGATATGATAGTCAAACAACGTCGCATCGTCACGATTGAAACGCGCCGCAAGCCAACGCTGGGCCATCGCCATCCCGACACTGTTGGCGTAACCCTGGCCCAAGGGACCGGTGGTGGTTTCCACACCGGTGGTCATGCGATATTCGGGGTGACCGGGAGTATTCGAATCGAGTTGGCGAAACTGTTGCAGATCTTCCAGGCTGACCGCCGGTTTGCCGTTGGGCTGGCCGTCGCCGTCGAGCTGCTGCACACCCGCCAGATGCAACAGAGCATAGAGCAGCATCGACGCGTGACCGTTGGACAAGATAAACCGGTCGCGATTGGGCCAATCGGGATGAGCCGGGTGGTACCGCAAAAATTTATTCCATAGCGTGTAGCCGACGGGCGCAAGCGCCATGGGCGTGCCCGGATGCCCCGAGTTGGCTTTTTGCACCGCATCCATGGCCAGGGTGCGAATGGTGTTGATGCTGAGTTGATCCAGATCGGACAGCGCCGGATCGTTGCCGCTGGATAAAGGAGTGGCGGTATTGCTGATGCTGCTGAGTGAACCCATGCTCATATCAGACCTCACTATCTTGTTGGTTAAGCGGATCGAGCGAATCACCGGCCTTGGCCCTTCACACTGCATAGCGAAAGTTAGGCCTGCCCGACCCGGCATAGTTCATCCACGGTGGCGGACCGCGGCGATTTTGAGCCCTTGCTTGTGCCATAAGGCGGCACCGCCTTCCAGGCCGGCATCGTTGGAGCCCACAGTCACGTTTTGCGGCAGATCCAAATCCAGCTTGTGTGCATTGCCGCCGCCGATAAACAGGCGGTGCGGCGAAAACAGAGCCTCCAGTAACGCCAAAGCCCGACCTACCCGTTTATTCCAGCGCTTCTTGCCCACTTTTTTGTAGGCCGCCACCCCAAGGTATTCGTCGTAGGTTTTATTTTTGTACACCGGATGGTGGGCCATTTCGATATGCGGCATCAATTGGCCGTCGCGAAACAAGGCCGTACCCACACCGGTGCCCAAGGTCACCACCAATTCGACGTCCTGCCCGGAGATCAGGGCAAAACCTTGCATATCCGCGTCGTTGATCAATTTGGTGGGAAGCTTGCCAAATTGCTTGGACAGCGCGTCCGCGAGCGCAAAACCCGCCCAATGCTTGGTGCCGAGGTTGGGCGCGGTCATGACCACACCGTCGCGCACCACGCCGGGAAACCCCACCGAGATGCGGTCGAAGGGAGGCAACGAGGCCGTCATTTCAGCCAGCATCTTGAGCAGTTCGACCGGGGTGCAGGGGTGCGGCGTGGGCTGATGGACCCGCGCCGTTTCCATCATGCCGTGGGGGTCGATCACCACGGTTTTAAGGTTGGTGCCACCGATATCGATAGATAAGATACCTGGCTTCATAACGGGGTCTCCCTTGGGTATGGCGCTATATCCCGGTGTTGCCGGGCCGCCGGATAAGCTGACGCGATAGAGCGGTTGGACTGGTTTTGTACCCTGCCATGTTGCAAGTTTCATTCCCAGGCCGGAGTAGTGAAGCGCAGAGGCAAACGTTGAGAGGCAAGCGTTATAACCGAACAAACGTCAAACGGAAGCCCAATGAAAAACGGGTCATATCTCTATGACCCGTTTAAACTTGGAAGTTCAGAATTTCAAGTCGCCCGGCAAGCACCGGCACCGCGGCGAACCCTTGATGCAGTTAGCCCGCGCCGTCGAGTGCGGCGCCCGAGTCGCGCCCAGCCTCGCTACCCGCCCCGGTTCCAGGTCCGGCCTTGAGCTGCAGGTCTTGTTCGCCATATTCCTCGAGACGGTTGTAAAGCGTCTTCAAGCTGACACCCAGAATTTCGGCTGCCTGCTTTTTAACCCCATTGCACTGTTCGAGTGTGGCGAGTATCAATTGACGATCCGCGTCGGCCAGGCTGACGCCGACTTGCAAGGACACCATCGATGCCGCGGCGGGCTTGGCCGCCGAAATCTGCAAAGGTACGGCGGAAGCCGTGATCATCCGGTCATCGCTCATGATGTACGCGCGTTGCACATAGTTTTTCAGTTCCCGTACGTTACCGGGCCAACTATGCTCACCCAAGGCTTGCACCACCTCGGGTGAAAATACCTTGTGCGTTTTGTGCGCCTGATTCAACTGGTCGAGCAAGCTTTGCGCAATCAGTTCGATATCGGCCCCCCGCTCACGCAGCGACGGCAGTTCAAGCGGAAATACATTCAGCCGGTGATATAAATCCGCGCGCAACCGCCCTTCAGTCACCGCTTCTTCCGGGTCGCGATTGGTCGCGGCAATCACCCGCACATCGGTTTCAATCTCACGATTGGTACCGACCCGCATAAACATGCCGGTTTCGAGCACACGCAGCAACTTCACTTGTAATTCGACCGGCATTTCGGTAATTTCATCGAGGAACAAGGTGCCGCCATGGGCACTTTCGAAGAAACCTTTATGCTGACGATCGGCACCGGTAAAACTGCCGCGCTCATGGCCGAACATCTCGCTTTCGATCAGGTTAGGCGAAATCGCGCCGCAATTGATCGGCAAAAACAGGCGTTTGCGCCGCAGACTCAGGTCATGCAGCGTCTGGGCGGCAAGTTCTTTGCCGGTACCGCTTTCGCCAATCAGCAACACGGTCGCTTCGGTCGGCGCCACCTTACCGATTTTGTCGTAAAGTTGTTGCATCGCGGCTGAATTGCCGAGCATCTTGCCGAAGCGGCCAAAACTACGCAGCTCGCCGCGCAAGGAACCGATTTCCGCCTTCAGGTCACCCGTGCGCGGTACGCGGTCGAGCAGCGACTTCAAGCGCTGCATATTGATCGGCTTCACCAGGTAGTCGGCCGCACCCAGGCGCAGCGCATCAACCGCACTCTCGACACTGGCGTGTCCGGTCATCACAATAAACTCGACTACACCCGCCGCCTCAACCTCTTTGAACAGGTCCATGCCGTTGCCGTCAGGCAATTTCAGGTCGGCCAGAATCACGTCCGGCATCTGCCAGCCGATCTGGATACAGGCTTCCCGCAAATCGCCCGCGACCGATGTGGTGAAACCCTGGGCGCGCAAGATTTCAACTAGCGCGGCGCGAGTATTGGGTTCATCGTCGACCACAAGAACATGCGGCATCAACACTCCGAAAAATTAAACAGCTAAAAACTGCCTGAGGCGGCGTCTGCACGCACTCATGAAGATAGGGGCGATCCAATGCCAGGTCCGCGCCGGCTCCAACTTGCCGGCATGGCGCAGATCGCTGGCGGCATGGCTTGGGGCCGGTCGCACAAACGCTATCGCGCGATTTTGACGCATCGTATCAGTGTGTCATGAATAGCCTTCCACCGGGCGCGGCCGAGTCCAAGCGGATTTTGCTCGAAAGCATCGATTTTATCGGTAAAATAAACCGATCCTGCTGCCGCTGAGCAGGAAATTTTGACCGACCCCGTCGATATAGGACTGAATTGCAAAGTAATGAGGGGGCCGCATGGATCAGCAATATTTACCGCATCAAGCCAATTCGATTTTTAGTGTTTGTCCGGTAATGGACGCCGCGTAACGGTTAATTTACATTTGCTTACATATTTCGCCGGATCAGGCTCAAGACGCCCGGTCGGTGCATAGCTACATCGTAATACATTTACTTTACCCGGCGCCCAAATCGGTTACGATAAAAAAGACCCTAAGCTGCAACCGCTAAGGGGGAACAATCCTTCCGGACCATAAGTCTTTTCGTTGGTGCTCCCGCCGCTCTATGCGGCTTCCTATTTTGTTCCTCATGGCCAGTCCAGAAACCTCCAACGATACCGCGTCGCGATCCCGCGCCCCGGCGATCGGCTTCCTGCAAACCCGTTCCGCTGCGATGGCGCAACTGTATGCGCAGCTCGACCGTGTCGCCCAGACCCTGGCCACCGTACTGATTGCCGGCGAAAGCGGCGTCGGCAAAGAAATTATTGCCAAGAGCATCCACGACCGCAGCCAGCGACGCGACCAGGTTTTTATTCCGGTGAATTGCGGCGCGATCCCGGCAGGTCTGATCGAGGCCGAGTTATTCGGCCATGAAAAAGGCAGCTTTACCGGGGCCATGCAGCAACATATCGGTTATTTCGAACATGCTTCGGGCGGCACCATCTTTCTCGACGAGATTACCGAAATGGCGCCCGAAATGCAGATCAAGCTGCTGCGGGTGCTGGAAACCGGCACCTTTCACCGGGTCGGCGGCACTGAACTGACCAAGGTCGACGTGCGCGTCATTGCGGCTACCAACCGCGACCCGCTGGAAGCCGTCAAACAATCGATATTGCGCGAAGATTTATTGTATCGGCTGGCGGTATTTCCGCTGCGCGTGCCACCGCTGCGCGAACGCGCCTGCGATATAGAATTGCTGGCCCAATATTTTCTCGAGCAATTAAATCTGCTCGAAAAGACCCGCAAATCCTTCTCGCCGCGCGCGCTTGAAGTCATGCGAACCTATAACTGGCCGGGCAACATTCGTGAATTGAAAAACACAGTGCATCGGGCGTTTATCATGGCGGAGGAGCTGATCGAGGTGCCCAGCCCCAACACCAATGCTGCCAGCAAGCGCCCCTCGCTGGATGCCGGGTGCTTGAATGTATGGATCGGCACGTCGCTGGCCGATGCTCAACGCGAAGTCATTCTCGCTACACTCGATCACTTCAACGGCGATAAACAGCAAACTGCCCAAGCACTGGGTGTCAGCCTGAAGACGCTGTATAACCGCCTGCTTTCCTACGAAGGCAGCGGCGACCCAGCGGCATAAAACAGCGCAAGCCGCAGCGAATCACCCAGCCCGCGGATAAGCTCACACCATCAGGCAAGGACGATAGCTTTTCTGGTCGGGCTGGCCGTCGATCTTCTGTACGTAGACTTTGCCGCAGCGTTTTTCCCAGGGCGCGACGGCCACCGCACGCGTGGTCTGGCCCGTCTCCCTCACGGTGACCGGGATCACGGCAGGCCGGCTTTGCGGCATTTGTTCGCGAATCAGGTGAGCCGCCGTGATCGAAACCCAGACCATGGCCGACGCTATATAAATGGCGTTTTTCAAAACATTCCCCTTACCGCTGTTACTTATCGCTGTAGCCGCGTTTCTTTGTCATATCTCGGACTGCCCGGCTGCAAAAGCAATGCCCACCCAGCTACTTATGCAAGGATCGTTCCTGGTACGCCATCGGCCTTGAATGCTCTCGCTCAGGCCTTACAAATGGTGGCATTAAGCTCTTCAGCGGCGGCAAAACCGGCGGTATACCCCGGGTTTGTGCGCACGTTCTACCGAATCTTGTAGTTTTTACAGTCGCCGAGCTTGCAACAGTCTTACGCGATCCAGCCAGCCGCCCCCTCTTCCGCCTCAAACAACTTGCTGCACCGCATCGAAGGACCCCCGCTACTGAAAGGGACTGCGGGGGCTTTGACGCCGCCACCGGGCGTTCTTTTTTTGCCCAAGCGCCGAGCTGGCACGATCTTCGCGACTACCTAATCACATAAGTACGTACGCCGCGTGTCCATCTGCATGGTTCATCGCGCGGCAAACGTCATCGAAGCGCGATAAGTCGGCCGTATCGACCCCAGCCGTTTAAACGTATGCACGGAGCCTTACTGTGAAACCAAGAGTTCTTTTTGTGGCAGCCGAAGCCGTTCCATTAGCCAAAACCGGTGGCTTGGGCGATGCCGTCAGCGGTCTGGCGCAGGCTTTGCAGCAACGTGGTGTCGATGTCACCGTATTGATTCCTGCGTACCCGCAGGCGGTCGCTGCGGCCGCGCCTTGGCTCAAGTTGGGTCCGATCCTCGCCCTCCCGGGCCTTGACCATCCGGCGCGTTTGCTGCTGGGTCAGCTCCCCGGCTCCGAGGTCAAACTCGCCTTGCTCGACTGCGAGACTTTGTTCAAACGCCCCGGCGGCTTGTATACGGATCCGGCCGGCCGCGACTTCGCCGACAACGACAAGCGCTTTGCGGCGCTCTGCGGCGCCGCGGCCCAGATCGCCGCCGGCAACACTCAACTGGATGCGCCGCATCTGGTGCATGCGCATGACTGGCACGCCGGCCTCACACCTTTGCTGATGCGCGACTTGGGCCTCGCCACGCCGTCGGTACAGACCATTCACAACCTCGCGTTCCAGGGCGTGTTCCCGCTGGCCGGCGCAGAACCCTGTGGCATCCCGGCGTCGGCGTGTGTCGCCGAGGGCGCCGAGTTTTGGGGGCAACTCAGCTACCTCAAAGCCGGAATCAACTTTGCCGACCGCGTCACCACGGTCAGCCGCTCGTATGCACGTGAGGTGCTCACGCCGCGTTTCGGTCATGGCCTCGATGGCCTGCTGCGGCAGCACCGCGAAAAATTGCGCGCGATTCCCAACGGGATTGATGAACAGACCTGGAATCCCGCCAGCGACACCTACTTGCCGCAAAACTACAGCAGCAACGCGCGCCAAGGCAAAGCGATATGTAAACAAACGCTGCAACGCGCTTTTGGCCTGACCGTCAATCCCGATTCGGCCTTGATCGCCCACGGCAGCCGCCTCACCGGTCAAAAAATGGCCGATATCGCGGTGCAGGCGCTGGCGCTGTTGTTGGCGGAAAACAGCCGGGTGCAAGTGGCGGTACTGGGCTGCGGCGAAGCCGAGATCGAGCGCGAATTCAGCGCTCTGGCGCAGCAATACCCAGGCCGGGTCGGAGTCCACATTGGTTATGACGAGGGCTTGGCCCACTTGCTTCATGGCGGCGCCGATATGCTGCTGCATGGCAGCCGCTTCGAGCCGTTCGGCCTGACCCCTGTGTATGCCATGCGTTACGGCACGGTGCCTATCGTCTCGCGAGTAGGCGGCATGATGGACACGGTGCGTGATCTCGGCACCGCCGGCGCCACCGGCTTCCACTTCGATGGCGAACAAGTCGGCGACATGGCCAATGCGATACGCCGGGCGTTGCACGTGTTTAACCAGCCGCCGCTGTGGCAAACCTTGCAAAACAACGGCATGCGCACGGAATTTAGTTGGGCCGCGCCGGCCAAAGAGTATGTGTCCATGTACGGACGCCTGACGAGCGGCGCCGTCCAGCAAGCATTCTTGCGCGCCTCGACCGAAGAAAAGGAAAGCGTGAAAGTTTTCCTGAAACACCTTGAGCCGGTTGCCAAACACGCGCCCAAAGCAACGCCGGCAACACCAGCAACGCTTACGCACAAGCCGGCCGCCGCCAGGCCGGTATTCGTCGACATGAAAGTGGCTTGAAACCTGACCTCGGACGCAAAGCGTCACGCGTCCAAGGCTCGCCGTTCGCCATCCGGGAGGTCGCACCGGCATGCCGACTTTTCCATTTACAGGAGCAATCGGCTTGAGAATTTATCGTCTGCATCGTCCCATCGATCTGGCCGGCACGAGCGGCACTACGCGCCTGTCTTTTTTAGAAACGCACTTGCAGCGCAGCGCGGCGCTGGGCTTTAGTCATGTCCTGTTCGCCGCGCCGTTGAGCCTGGACTGGTATCGCAGCGAGTGCGACGACGAATTGCGTCAATTGACGGCGCTGTGTACCAAGCACCAAGTGGTGCTGCTACTGGACTTGCGCATCGACGCTTCGGTCCCCGGCGATACGTTCGCCGCCGACGAAGCAAATGGCGCATCGGCTCTTGCCGCGCAATCCGCGGTGCCCGATACGCAGCTCGAACAGGCATGGAGCCAACGCTTGAGCGACATGGCGGCGTCGGGTGTCGGGGGGTTTCGCTGCATCTTACCCTTGAGCCTTCCGGTACCAAGCTGGACCCGCATTATCGCCTCGGTCCGAGCCAGCCACGCATCCGTCAGGTTTGCCGCGTGGACCCCAGGCCTCACCTCGGCGCAACTGCGCGCGCTTGCGCCATGCGGCTTCGATATGGTGTTTTCGTCGCTGCCGTGGTGGGATTTCACCAGCGCCTGGCTGGTTGACGAGCACCAGAGCTTACGCGCCCTGCACGCCAAAATCATCAACCCGGTGGTGGCCGAAATAGCCGGAACCGATCCGGCTGAAGACACGCTGGTGCAAGCGCCGGCGCCATTAAGTGCGGCACTTATGCAACGTCTGCTCCTGAGCGCAATCGCCAGCGGCGACGGCTGGCTGATGCCCGCCGATTGGGTCGAGCCGGGTGCGGGTGAAGATCTGCAACACCCGGCAATCCACCCGCTCAGCGAACACATCGCCGGCTGCAATACATGGCTCGCGACCGCGTCATCAAGCTTGACCCCAGCGGAGGAACTCTCGGCCACGGTTGCCGTGCGCCCGGTATTGGTGGATACGCTGCGCACCCTGAGCAGCCCCGGCGCTCCGCTCACACTGCTGGCACGTACCACGCCGGTGGCCCATGTCGGCGCAACTCCGGCACCCCTGGTGATTGCGATCAATCACGACGCACACTACCCGGCCGGCATGCGGGTCGACCGGATCCTGACCGGCATGGCATTGCCGGAAGGCGCGGGCGCCCTGGTCGCGGACGCACCGGAATTATCCGGCAACGAGACGCTTGCCGACCAGACATCGTCGAATAGTTATAGCCCGCTCGATACCTTGGAACTGGCCCCGGCTCAAGTCAGATTATTTCGCGCCGGCACCGGCCCGTTGCAAAACAGCGCCAAACCAAAACGCAGCAAAGCCGTCGAACGTCGCGCACTGGAAGCCGCTTTCCACACCCCGCGAATTTCGATCGAAGCGATTCAACCGCAGTGCGACGGAGGGCGTTTTGCGGTACGCCGCGTGGTCGGCGAGCGTGTCACGGTGGAAGCCGATGTGTGGATGGATGGGCATGACATGCTGGCTGTCGCGTTGTGCTGGCGTGTCGCCGGAGCCGGCGACTGGCAGGAAATGCGCATGGAAGCCTTGGGTAACGACCGGTGGCGCGCGGCCTTTCCGCTGGAACGGCTGGGACGTCACGAATTCACCGTACACGCGTGGCGCGATCCCTTTGCCACCTGGCTGGATGAAATCGAAAAGAAGCGTGCCGCCGGTTTGGATCTGACGCTGGAAATCGAAGAAGGCAGCCGGCTGCTACTGGCCATTGCGGACCACGCCGCACAGCATGGATCCCAGAAGCCCGGCGCGGACGCCGGCGATGAACCGTGGCGCCGTGCGCTGGCAACCCAAGCCCGAGCGCTCAGCCAGCATGTCAAAGCTAAAGGACAAAACCCCGCAGCCGCCGAGGTAGATACCGCGCGGCTGCAAATTCTACTGGATCCCCTAACCCGGATTGCGGTCAACGCCAGCAGCTATCGCCCGTTCCTGAATCAAAGCGCGCCGATTTATCCGCTCGAAGCCGATCGGGTCGCGGCGCGTTTCTCCAGTTGGTATGAATTGTTTCCGCGTTCGCAAACCGAGAGTGCGGCACGTCACGGCACCTTCGACGATGTGATCGAGCGCCTGCCCGCCATCAGCGCGATGGGCTTTGACGTGCTGTACTTCCCGCCGATTCATCCGATCGGCATGAAGCATCGCAAAGGCCGCAACAATAGTCTGGCAGCCCAGCCGGATGAACCGGGCAGTCCCTACGCGATAGGCTCCGAGCTGGGCGGGCACGACACCATCCACCCCGAACTGGGGACGCTGGCCGACTTCCGCCGCCTGCGCGACGCCGCCGCCGGACAAGGACTTGAACTCGCGCTCGATTTTGCGATTCAGTGCGCGCCGGATCATCCGTGGTTGCGCCAACACCCCGAATGGTTTTCTTATCGCCCCGACGGCACGGTCCGCTATGCCGAGAACCCGCCGAAGAAATATCAGGATATCGTCAACGTCGATTTTTATGCCGGCGCCACCCCCACCGAGTTGTGGCAGGCATTGCGTGATGTGGTGCTGTTCTGGGCCGACCAGGGCATCCGTATCTTTCGCATCGACAATCCGCACACCAAACCTTTACCGTTCTGGGAATGGCTGATCGCCGAGGTGCGCAACCGTTATCCGGGCACGCTGTTTCTGGCCGAAGCGTTTACCCGCCCGAAGCCGATGGCGCGACTGGCCAAGCTCGGTTTTACCCAGTCCTATACCTACTTCACCTGGCGCAACGACAAGGCCGAACTCAGCGAGTACATGACGCAGCTCACGCAAAGTGAATTGCGCGATTATTTTCGCCCGCACTTTTTTGTCAATACCCCCGACATCAACCCCTACTTCCTGCATCGCTCGGGGCGTCCGGGCTTTCTGATTCGGGCCGCGCTGGCAGCCCTGTTGTCCGGCCTGTGGGGCATGGTCAGCGGCTTCGAGTTGTGCGAAGCCGAACCCCTGGTAGTGGGCGGTCAGATCAAGGAAGAATATCTGGACTCCGAAAAATTCCAGATCCGCCCACGCGATATCGCCGCTTACAGCAGCCAGCCGAATAATATCGTGGCCGAAATCACCCGGCTTAATACCATTCGGCGTAATTATCCCGCCTTGCAAAACCATCTGGGTGTGCGCTTTTACCAGGCCGACAATCCGCAGATTCTCTTTTTTGCCCGTTATCTCGAAGCCGACCCGGCCGTCGAAGGCCAACCGCGCTTTAGTACAGGCGTGGTGCTGGTCGCGATCAGCCTCGACCCGTATCAAGTACAGGAAGCCGATATCGACGTGCCCTTGTGGGAATGGCACTTACCCGATGACGCCACGCTGCAAGTCGAAGATTTGATGTCGGGCCACAGCTTTAGCTGGACCGGCCGGCGCCAGCATATTCGACTCGATCCTCAACATTATCCTTTTGCGGTTTGGCATCTGCGCCCCCCGGCGACCGCGCCGAACGGGAATCAAAACAGGAGCCCTGTATGACGCAAAAACGCTCGCCCACGAAATTGAAGTCCGCCGCGGAAGCTGCCGTGGTGGGTGCGCATGCCAACGCCAAAGCCCCCGGCGCCGGCCCTGATCCGCTGTGGTACAAGGATGCGGTAATTTATCAGGTCCACGTCAAATCGTTTTTCGATGCAAACGGCGACGGTATCGGCGACTTCCCCGGTCTGATTGCCAAGCTGGACTATATCGCGGCATTGGGGATCAATACCATCTGGTTGCTGCCGTTCTACCCCAGCCCGCGACGCGACGACGGTTACGACATTTCGGAATATCGCGATGTGCACCCGGACTACGGCAACATGTCCGACGTGCGCCGCTTTATCGCCGAGGCGCACAAGCGTGAACTGCGGGTGATTACCGAACTGGTGATCAACCACACCTCGGACCAGCACCCGTGGTTTCAGCGCGCCCGGCGCGCCAAGCCGGGGTCGGCGGCACGCGACTACTATATGTGGTCGGATAACGACCGCGGTTTTGCCGGCACGCGTATCATTTTTTGCGACACGGAAAAATCCAATTGGTCTTGGGACGAGGAAGCGCAAGCTTTTTATTGGCATCGCTTTTATTCGCATCAGCCGGATTTGAATTTCGACAATCCGCAAGTGATCAAAGCCGTGCTCGGGATCATGCGTTTCTGGTTCGATATCGGGGTTGACGGCTTGCGCCTCGATGCAGTGCCTTATCTGGTTGCCCGCGAAGGCACCTCGAACGAAAACCTGCCCGAGACCCACGCCATTCTCAAACAGATCCGCGCCGATCTCGACCAGCGTTATCCGGACCGTTTATTGCTCGCTGAAGCCAATATGTGGCCGGAAGACGTGCGCCCCTATTTCGGCGGCGACCCTGAGCAAAAAGATCTGGCGGGCGATGAATGCCAGATGGCCTTCCATTTCCCTTTGATGCCGCGCATGTATATGGCCTTGGCGCAGGAAGACCGGTTTCCGATCACCGATATCCTGCGCCAGACGCCGGATATTCCGCCCAACTGCCAATGGGCGATTTTCCTGCGCAATCACGACGAGCTGACGCTCGAAATGGTGACCGACAACGAACGCGATTATTTGTGGAATTTCTACGCCGCGGATATGCGGGCGCGGATCAATCTTGGCATCCGGCGCCGCTTGGCGCCATTGGTCGAACGCGACCGGCGCCGGATTGAATTGCTCAACTCCTTGCTGCTCTCCATGCCCGGCACGCCGGTGTTGTATTACGGAGATGAAATCGGCATGGGCGACAATATTCATCTCGGCGACCGTGATGGAGTACGCACCCCCATGCAATGGTCGCCCGACCGTAACGGCGGTTTCTCGCGCGCCAATCCGGCCAGCCTGGTACTGCCGCCGATCATGGATCCGTTATATGGCTTCGAGGCGGTTAACGTCGAAGCCCAAAGCGCCGACCGTCATTCGCTGCTCAATTGGGTACGGCGCATGATGGAAGTGCGCAGCCAGCATCGTGCCTTTGGCCGCGGCACACTCAAAATCCTCTACCCCAACAACCGCAAGATACTGGCTTACCTGCGCGAATATAAAATGCCGGACGCAGCCGACGGCACGGCCTCCGGCGAAATGGAAACGCTACTGTGCGTGGCCAATATGTCACGTGCTTCGCAAGCCGTCGAACTCGATTTATCGACTTTCGCCGGCCGGGTGCCGGTGGAAATGATCGGCGGCGCCGCGTTTCCGGCCATCGGTCAGCTTTCCTATTTATTGACGCTCCAGCCTTATGCATTTTATTGGTTTGTGCTGAGCGCCGATCCGCAGTTTTCCGCACGCAATACCACCAGTCCGACCAATATGCGCGAGCTGACTACCCTGGTGTTACGCCATGGCGTGGCCGATGTGTTGCAGGCTCCGGCACGCGACACGCTGGAGCGCGACGTGCTGCCGGTTTATCTGCCGCTGCGCCGCTGGTACGCGACTAAAAATGAAGCGATCCAGCATGCCAGGATTGCCGTTGCAGTCGAGTTGGGCGGCACGGAACGGTCGATGTTGCTGACAGAAATTGAAGTCCGCACGCACCACAGCACCACCCGTTATGTGCTGCCGTTCGGCCTGATCGCCGAAGACGAAACGCTGTCGGCGCTGCCCGCGCAGCTTGCCTTTGCCCGCGTACGCCGCGGACGGGTGGTCGGCGCCTTGACCGATGCGTTTACGCTGCCTGAGTTTGTCTTGCGCATGTTCGACCTGGTCAAGACGGGCGCTACCTTAAGTTGCAATGACCCGGCCGAAGGCGAGTTACGTTTTATTCCGACCTCAAAGATGGCCGACGTCACTTTGCCGGAAGATGCGGAAATTCGTTATCTGTCGGTGGAGCAATCGAATAGCTCGGTGGTGATCGGCGACAGCGCCATGCTTAAACTGATCCGGCGAGTCCAGCCCGGCGTCCATCCCGAAGCCGAGATGGGCCGTTATCTGACCGATGCGGGTTTTGTCCATATTTCGCCGTTGCTGGGCGAAGTCTCGCGCATTGCGCTGGATGGCACCCCCAACGTACTCGCTGTGATTCAGGGTTTTATCCATAATCAAGGCGACGCTTGGCAATGGACGCTCAATGCTTTGGCCCGGGTGATTGCCGATGTTACCGACGCGTCATTGGTCGGCGCCGAATTGCTCGCGCCCAGCGATCTCAGCGATCCGCCGCCCGTGCCCGACGCAGCCACCGATACGCTCAATCACGTGATTGCCCGCGCCCTGACGGAGTTTACTCAAGCCGCGCAGACACTGGGACGCCGGCTCGGCGAAATGCACACGGTACTGGCCCGCGACACCACCGACGCCGCTTTCGCGCCCGCGCGCGCCGGTGCCGACGAAGCCGGCGAGTGGGCCGATTCGGCACAGCAGCAGATTGTGCATGCCCTCGACGCTCTGACCGAGGTGGTAGCTGCGGCCAAAATCGATAGCGCGCCGGCATTGAGCCCGGCCGAACTCGAACTGGCGGGAAAACTGATCGCCCAGCGCACTAAACTGCTGCATGCCGTGGTGAAACTCGCGGCGCACGGGCTCGGCTCCTTGTGCACGCGAATTCATGGCGACTTGCATCTGGGTCAGGTCCTGGTGGCGCAAGGCGACGTTTATTTCATCGATTTCGAAGGCGAACCGGTGCGGTCCTTGGCCGAGCGGCGGGTCAAAACCAGTCCGCTGCGCGATGTCGCCGGCATGCTGCGCTCCTTCGAATACGCCGCCGCCATGGCGGCCAGCGCCGGCCCAGGCGATTTGACCGATGCCGCTCGCGCCCGCAAGTACGTGCTGATCGAACGTTATTTGGGGGTATCGCAAGAAGCATTTCGCGCAGAGTATGCCGCGGCGACCGCCGGGATCCCGCATCAGTGGCGCGGCGCAGATGACGCCGCAGCCATGCTCGATTTATTCACGCTGGAAAAAGCAGCCTACGAGGTCTGCTATGAAGCAGCCAACCGCCCTGCATGGATCGTTGTGCCATTACGCGGCTTGGCCGCGCTGGCAGACCGACTCCTCAACCAAGGAACAGCCCAATGAGCGACGACCTGCCGCACGTCCCCAAAACACCACGCCGCACTAGCGCAGCCGAGAACAAACCGGCGGCAGAAGCGGAAGTCAAGACCCCGCGCAAGACGCGCGCCAAAGCCCCTGCGCCATCGCTGCTGCCGGATGCCGGTGCCACTTCGCCCCGTGCCGGCAAAAAATCCGCCACGGTACTTGAGCAAGGTATCGCGACCCTTAAAGCCCTGGCGGACGAAACCGGCTTGAGCGAGGTGATCAACGAACTCCGTTCCCCCGCCGATCCGGCGGAACCGGCGGCGCCCCTCTCCGGCAGCGCGGCGAGTGCACCCGCTGCGTCTACCTCGGCTGCGGCACCGGTGCGCACTCGCGCCACACCGCGGCGGGTCACGCCGGTGGTCGGCGGCACTACCGCCGAGGCCGGCGCTTTACTGACGCCCGGCGCCATCCCGGGGAATACGCCGGACAGGACGACCGAGGTGATACCGGGGTCCGGGCCGGACGACCTCGATACTTGGTCCGAACTGGATGCCGGCGTATTGCAGGCACTGGCACACGCCCGTTTGAACGATCCGTTCGCGGTCCTGGGTCCGCATCACCATGCCGCCCTTGCTGACGGCACCGCCGGTTTGAGCGGCGCGGTCACCGTGCGCACTTACGTGCCTGGCGCCCTGGGAGTCGAACTCCTGGTTGAAGGCCAGCCCGCGCGGGTCCTGAGCTCGCACGCGCTGGACGGTTTATTTACCGGCAATGTCGATCTGCCGGGCGCACTGCCCTTGGCCCGGCGTTATCGTCTGCGCACCCGCTGGCCCGGCCCCGACCATACGGAAGTGGCGCAGGAAAGCGCCGACCCCTACGCCTTCGGCTTACTGCTGGGCGATCTCGATTTGCACCTGATCGCCGAAGGACGCCATCGCGAACTCGGCCGCTGTCTCGGGGCCCAGGCCATGCAGGTCGACGGCATCGAGGGCGTGCGTTTTGCGGTATGGGCGCCAAATGCGATGCGCGTCTCGGTGGTGGGCGACTTCAATGGCTGGGACGGCCGCCGCCACGTGATGCGTTTGCGTCATCGCGCCGGTGTATGGGAGCTGTTTATTCCGCAAAACCTGGGCGCACAGCCCGGTCAGCGTTACAAATACGAAATCGTCGATCAGCATGGCACGGTGCTGCCGCATAAGGCCGACCCAGTTGCATTGCAAACCGAAGCGCCGCCGGCGACAGCCTCGGTGATCGCCGAGCCGCGTGAATTTGAGTGGCATGACGCGGAGTGGCTGCAGCAGCGCGCCGCCAAAAACCAGTCACCCGGTGCCGTCGCGGCACCGATGACGATCTACGAAGTGCATGTCGGTTCCTGGATGCGTGAGGTCAACGACCCGCAACGCGGCTGGACGTTTCTCGCCGAACAGTTGATTCCCTACGCGCGCGGCATGGGTTTCACCCATATCGAACTGTTGCCGGTGATGGAATATCCCTTCGGCGGTTCCTGGGGTTATCAACCGCTGTCGCAGTTTGCACCCACCGCGCGTTACGGCTCGCCGCGCGACTTTGCCGCTTTTGTCGACCGCTGTCATAGCGCGGGCCTGGGCGTAATTCTGGACTGGGTCCCGGCGCATTTCCCCACCGATACCCATGGCCTGGCTCAGTTCGACGGCACCGCGTTATACGAATATGCCGATCCGCGCGAAGGCTTTCATCGCGATTGGGACACCCTGATCTATAACCTCGGCCGCCATGAAGTGCGCGGTTTTATGATCGCCAGCGCACTCGAGTGGCTGGAGCGTTTCCATGTCGACGCATTACGGGTCGACGCGGTCGCCTCGATGCTGTATCGAGACTACAGCCGCAAGGCCGGGGAGTGGTTGCCGAATCAATACGGCGGCCGCGAAAACCTGGAGAGCGTGGCGTTCCTGCGCGAACTTAACCAGATTATCGCGCAACGGGTACCGGGCGCCCTCACCATTGCCGAAGAATCGACCGCCTGGCCCGGCGTCTCGGCCTCCGTCGAAGACGGCGGCTTGGGCTTCAGCTTCAAGTGGAATATGGGCTGGATGCACGACACCTTGCACTATATCGAACATGAACCGGTGTATCGCGCCTGGCATCACAGCGAGATGACCTTCGGCCTGGTCTATGCCTGGTCGGAACAGTTTGTGTTGCCGCTGTCGCACGACGAGGTGGTGCATGGCAAGGGTTCCCTGCTGGGCAAAATGCCGGGCGACCGCTGGCAGCAGTTCGCCAACCTGCGCGCGTATTTCGGCTTTATGTGGGCGCATCCGGGCAAGAAATTGCTCTTTATGGGCGGCGAACTGGCGCAACCGCATGAGTGGAATCACGATGGCGAGATCGATTGGTCGTTATTGGCCAGCGCCGAGCATGGCGGGGTCCAGCGCCTGGTCACGGATCTCAACCACTTGCTTGCCCAAAGCCCGGCTTTGTATCGCCAGGACGCGAGCCCGGCCGGCTTCGAATGGGTGATCGGCGACGATCAAGCCAATAGTGTCTACGCCTTTATCCGTCATGCCGGGCCCGATGCCGGCAACGAAATGATCCTGGCCGTGTCCAACCTGACACCCGTGCCGCGCACCGGTTACCGCATTGGGGTACCGGTCGCGGGGTATTGGCAAGAATGTCTGAATACCGATGCGGCAATCTATGGCGGGTCGAACCTGGGCAATGGCGGCGGCGCGCAGACGGAGACGATTCCCGCGCATGGCAAACCGGTGTCGCTGCTGCTGACGCTGCCCCCGCTGGCCACGGTGTTTTTGCGCTTGCGCCCGGAGTAACGGAGTAAGCAAGGCTCGCCTAGCGACGCACCCTGAAATTCATGCCGATTTCGTAAAGGAAACACATGGCGACACATTTTCCCGATCAACTGCTAACGGGCGTGCCTTATCCATTGGGCGCCCATGTCGACGGAAACGGCGTGAATTTCGCGGTGTTCTCGGCCAATGCCACCCGCATCGATCTGTGCCTGTTCGATGCGCGCGGCCGCAAAGAATTGGGGCGCATGCCATTGCCCGAATGTACCGATGAGGTCTGGCACGGTTATCTGCCCGAGGCAGAAGCCGGCCTGGTATACGGTTATCGCGCCCACGGTCCATATGAACCGCAGCGCGGCCATCGTTTCAACGCCAATAAGTTGCTGCTCGACCCTTATGCGCGGCAACTGGTCGGCCCGATCCACTGGTCGGATGCCTTGTTTAGCTATCGCATGCAAAGCGCCCGCTCCGACCTGTCGATCGACCGCCGCGACAGCGCGCCCGCCATGTGCAAAGCGGTGGTATGCGACAACATGTTCAATTGGGGCAACGACCGCCCCCCCGCCGTACCCTGGTCGCGTACCGTGATTTACGAAGCCCATGTGCGCGGGGTCTCGATGCAGCGCGAAGACCTGCCGCTACAGGAACGCGGCACCTTTCGCGCGCTGGCCGAACCGGGTTTTATCGATCACCTGCTGAAACTCGGCGTGACTGCGGTTGAATTGCTGCCGGTACACGCCTTCCTCCAGGACCGTTTTTTGGTCGCGCGCAAATTGCGCAACTATTGGGGCTACAGCACTCTGGGCTATTTCGCGCCAGAGCCGGCGTATCTCGCGCGCAATCAATTGAATGAAATGCGTACCGCCGTGCGGCGCTTGCACGAGGCCGGCATCGAAGTAATTCTCGATGTGGTCTACAACCATACTTGCGAAGGCAACGAGCTCGGGCCGACCTTATCCTGGCGCGGCCTGGACAACGCCAGTTATTACCGCCTGGTGCCGGGTGACGAACGGCACTATATCGACGAAACCGGTTGCGGCAATACCCTCAATATGTCGCACCCCAGGGTGCTGCAAATGGTGATGGATTCGTTGCGTTATTGGGTCCAGGAATTTCATATCGACGGCTTTCGCTTCGACCTCGGTGTCACCCTGGGTCGCGAAGGCGAGGGATACGATCAAGGTTCGGGTTTCTTCGACGCGGTTCGCCAGGACCCGGTACTGGCCCACGTCAAACTGATTTCCGAACCCTGGGATTTAGGCCCCGGCGGTTACCAGTTGGGCAACCATCCACCCGGCTTTGCCGAATGGAACGATCGCTATCGCGATACCGTGCGCCGCTTCTGGCGTGGCGACGCCGGCCAAAGCGGCGAGCTGGCCGCGCGCTTGTGCGGGTCGGCCGACATGTTCGACCGCCGTCATCGAAAAATATGGGCTTCAATTAATTTTGTCACGGCCCATGACGGTTTTACCTTGAATGACTTGGTCAGCTACGCGGGCAAACATAACGAAGCCAACCACGAAGACAACCGCGACGGCAGCGACGATAACGCCAGCGCCAATTGGAGTCACGACGGCAGCATCGAAGGCCCGACCGACGACGCCGGCATCAATGCAATCCGCCAACGGGTTCAGCGGGCGATGCTCGCAACCCTGTTTTTGTCGCGTGGCACCCCGATGTTGCTGGGCGGCGATGAATTCGGCCGGACCCAATACGGCAACAATAATTCGTACTGCCAGGATAGTCCGATTTCCTGGCTCGATTGGGATCAGGCGCAACAACCGGCAGGCCGCCAGTTAAGCGATTATGTAGCCTACCTGATCGCGCTGCGCCGCAGTTCAGGTTCGTTGCAACAGCAGACCTTTCCAGTCGGCAGCAAGATCGCCACGGACCTCCACGATATCGACTGGTTCTCGCCTGAAGGTGTGCCGATGACTTCGGAATGCTGGTCCGATGGCGCAACGCGTGCGTTCGGCTTGCGCCGCGCCAGCGTCGCCCATTACACGGGGCCGGGCAAAAATTTGGCCCGTAATCCGGACTATATGCTGGATTACCTGCAAGAAGACGGCACGCCCGACGCGGTCGAAATTGAACTCCTGCTGTTCAACGGCGCGTGCGACCCCGTTACCTTCACTCTGCCCCAACCTGCGCTGCGTTGGCAGGTGGTATTGGAAAGCGTCAATCTAGCGCAATCGGTGCGGATTCTCGCAGCCGATGCGATTGAAGTTGCCGCCCACGGCCTGACCGTACTTTCCGCAATTTCGCCGGAGTTCGCACAATGATCCGTCCAGTCACAGCACCTGCCCAAACCGTGTGGCGTTTCGGGCCGCAATTATTAGACTCCGACCGGACCCGTTTTCGCCTGTGGGCGCCCGATGCCGAAGGTGAGATCACGCTCGAAGTCGAAGGACTCGAACCGCTGGCAATGCATGTGCCCAATGCCGAAGAACACCCCGGCGATGATGCTGAACGCGCCAGTTGGCGCGTGGCCGAGGCCGCCTGCGGTGCCGGCGCGCGCTACCTGTTCCGCCTGGCCGACGGCAGTCTGGTGCCGGACCCGGCCTCCCGGCTGCAAGGCAATGACATCCATGACCCCAGCGTGGTGGTCGACCCTCAGCGGTATGTCTGGCGCAATACGCAATGGGCCGGTCGGCCCTGGCACGAAACCATTCTGTACGAATTGCACGTCGGCGCCTTGGGCGGCTTTCGCGGCGTGATGGCGCATTTGCCGGCCATCGCCGCCCACGGTTTTACCGCTATCGAACTGATGCCGGTGGCCGATTTCCCCGGCGCGAACAATTGGGGTTATGACGGAGTGCTGCCCTATGCGCCCGATGCCAGCTATGGCAGCCCGGACGATCTGCGCGCCTTGATCGATGCGGCGCACGATCTGGGTTTAATGGTATTTCTCGATGTGGTCTACAACCACTTCGGCCCCGACGGCAATTATCTCAATGCCTACGCCCGGCGCTTTTTCCGCACCGATGTGCCGACGCCCTGGGGCAGCGCGATCGACTTCCGCGAGCCGGAAGTACGCCGCTTCTTCACCGAAAATGCCCTCTATTGGCTCACCGAATTCCGCTTTGACGGGCTGCGTTTCGACGCGGTCCATGCGATTGCCGACCCCGACTGGCTGGATCAAACCGCCCTGATCCTGCGCACGCAATTCGGTCCGGCACGGCAGATTCACCTGATTCTGGAAAATGAACACAATGCCGCGCACCACTTGGTTTCCAGCTTCGATGCGCAATGGAACGACGACGGCCACAATGTCCTGCATGTGCTGCTGACAGGAGAGCATGACGGTTATTATGCCGACTTCGCCGAGCATCCGGCGCAAGGGTTGGCCCGCGTCTTGAGCCAGGGATTTATCTATCAAGGCCAGGTCTCCAAGCATTTGAGCAGCGCGGAGCGCACGGTGCAGCGCGGTGAACCCAGTGCCCATCTGCCCCCAACCAGCTTCGTGTTATTCCTGCAAAATCACGACCAGATCGGCAATCGTGCTTTCGGCGAAAGATTGACCTTGCTGGCGATGCGTGAAGCGCTGCGCGCCGCCATCGCCTTGCAGTTGCTCTGCCCGCAGATCCCCTTGTGTTTTATGGGCGAAGAGACCGGCTCGACCACCCCTTTCCTGTTCTTCACCCAACATGGCCCCGAACTGGCCGATGCGGTGCGTGAAGGCCGCCGGCGCGAGTTCGCTCGTTTCCCCTCTTTTGCCGACGCGCAGGCCCGCGAGAAAATTCCCGACCCGAACCACCCCAATACCTTCCTCAGCTCGGTGCCGCAACCGGCCAAGTCCGATACGCAGAGTTGGTCGGAGCTGTATCGCACCTTGCTGATGCTGCGTCAGCGGGTATTGTTTCCGCATCTGGCCGGCATGACTTCTTCCGGCGCCAGTGTCATCGGCCCCGCCGCTGTGGCAGCGCGTTGGCAAATGGATCCGGCCGGCGGCGGCCAAACACTGGCGCTGTTTACCAATCTCGGCGCACAAGCGGTCACCCTGGACGCAACCTTGCGCGCGAGTGCCGGACAACTCTTATTCGAAACCACGCAAGGCGCGGCCAAGGCACTGGGTCCGGACGCCAGCGGCATCCTTCCGGCCTATACCACGGTCGCGTACCTGGAATTCAAACACTGACATGATGGCCAAAACCACTCCAGCCGCTGCGGCTGATTTATTCATCCCCGGTAGCTCGTCCGATCTATCGTCGGACGCCTGCGCCGGTCTGCACCAGTTGGCCGATGCCGCCGGGTTGATGGTCGATTGGGAAGATGCACAGGGCGAAGCCCGCCGCGTCTCGCCCGAAGTGTTGCGCCAGGTGCTGGGCGCGATGGGCCTGCCCTGTACCGATGAGGCACAATGTGCCGCCAGTCTGGCCCTGCTCGCCGCCGAGAATGCCGAACTGACTCCACCACCTTTGGTAACCGCGGTGCAGAACCAGCCCGTCTGTATCGATTGGCTTGACGCCGGCGACACCGCACCGGCCTATGCCTTACATGGCGAAGATGGCTCGCTTCATACCGGTCATGCCACACGTCATCAAGACGGTAGCTGGCAGATACCCGGGGTGGCTCACACCGGTTATCACACCTTGGAAGTGAGCGGTCACCGGCTTACGCTGGCCGTCGCACCGCCGCGGTGTTACAGCATTGAGGATGCGCTGCAAGCGTCGCCCGCACGCCCGGCATCGCAAGATTCAAGCGCCGCAATAAACGCCGCCCGGCTTTGGGCTCTATCGGTTCAGCTCTATGCCTTGCGCGACAGTCTGCCGCGCAAGGGCGGCGGCATCGGCGACTTCAGCACGCTCGCCAGCTGTTGTACGGCAGCAGCGGCCCAAGGCGCGGCCGGCGTCGCAGTCAACCCGCTGCATGCGGGTTTCAGCGCCGATCCGGCGCGCTACAGCCCCTATGCACCATCGAGCCGCTTATTCCTCAATCCGCTGTATATCGACCCAGCCGCCTGCTTCGGCCAAGCCGCCGATGAAGCGGCACGCGCCCTGGGTCTGCTGGATGAGCAGCAACGCCTGGAGCAATTGACCGAGATCGATTGGCCCGGCGTGGCGCGCGTCAAGCTGGCGATTTTGCGTTATCTGTTCGAGCGGCGTGCCGACTTGCTCGATCAGCGCAAACTTGGCGATTTCCAACGCTTTTGCAAAGCCGGAGGCGATGCGCTGCATACCCATGCCGTGTTCGAGGCGCTGCATCACCACCATACCCAACAAGGCGCCGGCGCGTCTCATTGGCGGGACTGGCCGGCGCAGCAACAAGAACCCCATAGCAATGCGGTGCGTGAATTTGCCGACCGGCATGCGGCGGAAGTGGAATTCCATCTCTTTCTGCAATGGCTGGCGGCGCTGGGCCTGGACCAGGCACAACATACCGCGCGCGAGGCCGGCATGGCGCTCGGTTTGATCGCCGATCTGGCGGTCGGAACAGATACTTCCGGCAGTCACGCGTGGTCACGCCAGGATGAAATTTTCGACGGCTTGTCGGCCGGTGCGCCACCCGATGTCTACAACCCGCTGGGACAGTCATGGGGGATCTCGGCTTTTTCACCGCGCGGCTTGCGCCGCCACGGCTTTCGCGCCTTGATCGAAATGTTGCGAGCGGTACTGGCGCAAGCAGGCGGTCTGCGCATCGACCATGCGCTGGGTCTGGCGCGGTTATGGGTGGTGCCGCATCAGGCGGGCCCCGGCGCGGGCGCTTATCTGCGTTATCCATTCGACGACATGATGCGTTTGATTGCCTTGGAATCGTGGCGCGCTCGCGCCGTGATCATCGGCGAAAATCTCGGTACCGTCCCACAGGGATTTAATCAGCGGCTCACCCAGCATGGCATGTTGGGCATCGGCGTATTGTGGTTCGAACGCGGTCCGGATGCGGCTTTTCGTTTGCCGGCGCAATGGAGTCCGGCAATGAGCGCCACCACTACCACCCATGACTTGCCCAGCGTCGCAGGCTGGTGGTCGGGCAACGATATAGCATGGCGCGCGCGCCTCGATTTGCTCGGACCGGAGCAGGACGTGGCCACCGAACATACGTTACGTCAAACGGATCGCCTGGCCCTATGGCAGGCCTTTAGCCAAGCCGGCTTAGTCACAGGGTCTTGCCCTCCAGCCAGCAGTTTGCAAGCCGTCGATGCGGCACTCGCCTTTGTCGGCCTGACTCCCGCGCCGCTGGTGACCATCCCCATCGAAGATTTGCTGGCGCTACGCGAACAACCCAATATCCCCGGCACTGTCAGCGGTCATCCGAATTGGTGCCGCCGCCTTGACGGTGCACTTCCGGCGCTGCTCGACGAGTCTGAAACCGTGCGGCGCGTCACCCTTTTAAATACCGCAAGAAGGCAAGCTCAATGAATTCATCAGCGCCACGCGCCACGGCGCGACTGCAACTGCATGCCGGTTTTACCCTGATCGACGCGGCACGTCAGGTCGACTATTACGCCTCACTGGGCGTCAGCCACCTGTATTTATCGCCGATTTTCACGGCACAGCCCGGCTCGACCCATGGCTACGACGTGACCGATTTCGCCACCGTGCATCCGGCACTTGGCGGCGAACCCGCACTACGTCAACTGGCCGCCAAGTTGCAAGCCAAGCAGATGGGCCTGGTACTCGATATCGTCCCCAACCATATGGCGGCGTCGGTCAATCACAATCGCTGGTGGCGCGATGTCCTGGAAAACGGACGCCAAAGCGCTTATGCCGCTTATTTCGATATCGATTGGGAAGTGCCCGACGCGGCCTTGCACAACAAGTTGCTGCTGCCGATTTTAGGTCAGCCTTTTGGCGCCGCCCTGGAAGCCGGTGAAATCAGCCTGCATTTTGCCGTCGAGCAAGGTATTTTTGAATTGCATTATTTCGACACGCACTTGCCCGTGGCTTTGCACAGCTATCCGAGCATTTTGCGCGAAGATCCGCGCCATCGTTTTGAAGCCATGGCCAGCCAATTCAGTCAGGCGGCCCAATACGATGCGGCTAAACGGCTGCTGAGCGGCAACAAATTCAGCGGTTTATTGCTCGAAGCCTTCGACTCGACCACCTCGTCCGGGCAGTCGCGTTTACATGCTTTGCTGGAACAACAACATTACCGGCTGGCATGGTGGCGTACCGCGGCGGATGAAATCAACTGGCGCCGATTTTTCGAAATCAGCGAGCTGGTCGGTTTGCGCGTCGAGCACGACGAAGTGTTTGAAGCCACTCATGAACTGGTGTTCCGCCTATATCGCGAAGGCGTGATCGACGGTGTGCGCGCCGATCACGTGGATGGCCTGACCGATCCCGCGGCCTATTGCCGCCGGGTCAAACAACGCTTGTTGTCGTTGGCCGGCGAGCGCCCGCCGCAGGTGTCCAAGCTGCCGCCGTATTTTGTGGTGGAAAAAATTCTCGCCGAAAATGAGGATTTACGTCAGGACTGGCAGGTGGAGGGAACCACCGGCTACGAATTTATGAATGACGTCGCAGCCGTGTTGCACGATCCCGCAGGCAAAGCGGCACTGAGTGCCCAATGGGAAACTTTATCGAGTAGTGCGGCACCGTTCGAGGATTATGAGCATGCTGCGCGGGTGCAGATTTTGGGCGAAAATTTTTGCAGCGAACGTGACAGCGTAGTGCGTTATCTGCATCAACTGGCGCGACTGTCGCCGGCCACCCAGGATTTTACCCACACCATGATCGGCCGTGCGCTCGACGCGGTGCTGCTGCATTTCCCGGTTTACCGTACTTATCTCGGCCCCGAAGGCACGCCGGAACTCGACCGCGTCTTGCTGCACGACACCTTGGCGCGAGCCCGGCATACTTTACGCGTGCCCGATCGGCCGGTGCTGGCGCAACTTGAAGAATGGTTGGCCGGTGCCGCGCAAGCCGACCCGCTCGCCGAAGCATTGCGCCTGCGGGCTATCGCGCGCTTCCAGCAACTGAGTTCGCCGCTGGCGGCGAAGTCGGTCGAAGACACTGCTTTCTATCGCTACGGCCGGCTGCTCTCGCGTAACGAAGTCGGCAGCAAACCAGATCAGTTTGCGCTGGATGCCGAGACCTTTCACCTACGCCTCGCCGCACGCGCGCAGGCCTTTCCGCACGCGATGCTGACCACCGCCACGCACGATCACAAACGGGGCGCCGATACGCGCATGCGGCTGGCCGTGCTGAGCGAAATCCCCGCGGCTTGGGGTCAGGCCTTGCACACCTGGCAAGCGGACATTGCGGCAAGAAAAACGCATGACCGTGGAACCCCGGCGAACGTCAACCCGGACGCCGTCGATCAATCCATGTTATTTCAAACCCTGGTCGGCGCCTGGCCTTTGGACCTGCCGGCGACGCCGGGCGAAGCCGACCGGGAAGCCTGGTTTAATCTGATCCAGCGCGTTTCGGCCTGGCAAACCAAAACCTTGCGCGAGGCGAAACGCCATTCGAGCTGGATTGTGCCTAACGAAAGTTATGAGGCCGCCTGCGCGGCGATGTTGCAAAGCCTGGCGCAACAGTTTGGACAGGCCGATTCAACCCTGACGAAAATCGGCCGCCTGGTGCATAAAATCGCGGCGGCCGGGGCGCTGAACAGTCTTGCGCAAACCGCCTTGCACCTGACCGCGCCGGGCGTCCCCGATATTTACCAAGGCACGGAAAGTTGGGACTTCAGCCTGGTCGATCCGGATAACCGCCGCCCGGTCGATTTTGCGGCACTGAGCTTAGCGTTGTCCGCCGAGCCGAGTTGGCAGGAAGTATTGACCCATTGGCGCGACGGCCGCATCAAGCAAAAACTGGTGCATGCCCTGCTCGAATGCCGGCGCGCGCATGCGGATTTATTTGCCTCAGGCGATTACCTGCCGCTACAGCTTGACGGCGCTCATGCCGCACGCGCACTGGCATTTTCCCGGCATCATGACGGCCAGACGCTGGTGGTGGTGGTCAGCCGTTTGGCGGCAGCGCTACTGGGAGTGACAGACATCGATGCCGAGGCTGCCGCGGGTACCGCGAGCGATACCGCAGCGGCGATCCCCTTGGTCCCACCGGCGGCCTGGCACGACACCTCTGTACGGCTGGCGGCAGGCTCTTCCGGGCTTATCTGGCACGACGCCCTCACCGGTGTCAGCCATAGCGGCAGCGGCGCCTTGAAACTCAGCGCCTTGCTGCGCGACCTGCCGGTTGCGGTACTAGTGGGTTAATCCTGAATCCTGATCCTGATCCCGGCACGTGCTGAGCGCGTGCCGCATCAACCCATGCCGGCAAATTCGATACGGGTGATCGGGCGGGAATACCGGTGTGCTTACTCGGGAGTGAATTCGTGGACCAGCGCCAGCAGATCGGCGATTTCCACCGGCTTACTTAAAAACCGGTTCCAATAAGCCGCACCCAGGGGCGCAGCCGGTGCGGCACTGCTCACAATAATCGGGATATCCGACAAGGCCGGGTCGCTCCTGACTGCACGGCAAAACGTCACGCCGTCCATTTCCGGCATCATCCAGTCCGTCAGGATCACATCGGGGCGGCTGTGACTCAGCAGGTTCAAGGCAGTAAGACCATTCGAGGCGGTCAATACGCGGTATCGTTCAATGGTGAAAATCAGCTCCAACGCCGACAGAATATCGAGTTCGTCGTCGACGATGAGGATTGTTTTCATGAGCGGCACCGGGCAGCCGGGTACAGCGGCGTCGGCCGATCGCGCCGTATAAGGTCAACTGGTGCGCGATCACGGCCGGTCGTAGCAAATTCGTGCGAAGCCACTAGATCTTGATGCTTTTTGCCGACATCAAAAATGACCTGCCTGGCACGTCGATAGGTTGGAGAAGACAAACTAACCCCTGGTCTAGCTGAAGCGCCGCACGCCGGGATTTTCTTTTAGCATGCTGCACCGCAATTGATTGGCTGAAATTCATCATTGGTACACATAAGCAAGTGCGGTGCCTGCTGCTGTCGTAAAGTCGATGAAATACCGCCTGAATCTCAGTCAGCTCCTAAGTCAGGCCCAGGCGGAGCCAAACTAAACTTAAAACCCGATCCAAGTCGCAGGCCGCAAGGGATGCGCTTGCAGACACAATCGGTAAAAGAGGCGCAGAAAATATGTAATATTTTCTGCTTTTTTCCTTGGCCTACAGATCTCCCCGTTTATCTTCAGGTAAAAATCACCGGCTCAGGAGAATCCTGATCGGTTTTATATTATCTGTCCCGACCTTCGTTTTCACCACGCGCCATCAGCTCGTCAACCCCGGCTTCGTCTTGCTCCGGGTCTTCGCCTATGCCGGTTTCGTCGTCAACACCATCCGGCAATAGATCCGCGTTGACCTTAAGGTTTGAGTCGCCATCGGCCGAGGCACGCTCGCCGGTGCCATGCCGGTCGGTATCGCTATCCAGCTCGGCCGGCCCCTGTTCCAGGGCGTGTTGGTCCAATTCCCCATCGACATCGAAATTATGCGCAGTCGCGTTCTGCATGTCGCTGCCGCTATCCGACGAGTCGCTTGGGCCCAGCGCGCCGGTGCCATGCCCTTGACTGACCTGGGGTTGCGTTTCACCGGTTAAATCGAGTGTGCTGCCTGTCATAGTCCGCTCCGAAAGATTGCTCAAGGCCCACATCGCAGCAAGCGGTGTGCCCGCCACAGCCGTTTGAAGACACCGCCGCGATTTGCCTGCCCCTTTTTCCACCAAGCTCCAAGCAACTCGCGCGGCGATAGCAGGTCAAACCAAAATAGCGCATCATGCAACAAGATAGTGGCGCGGAGAGACGCTTTTCTCTTCAGCTAAAATTCAGGAGAACCGATGAAGATACTTATGGTTTTGACCTCACACGACAAGCTCGGGGAAACCGGCGCAAAAACCGGCTTTTGGCTGGAAGAATTCGCCGCGCCTTATTATATTTTCAAGGATGCAGGGGCCACCCTCACCCTGGCATCGCCGCTTGGCGGTCAACCGCCGTTGGACCCCAAGAGCGATGATGCGGCGGCACAAACCGAATCGACCGAACGCTTCAAAGCCGATCAAACGGCTCAAACTGAACTGGCCCAAACCGTCAAACTTAATACCTTGTCGGGTCACGATTTCGACGCGGTGTTTTATCCGGGCGGTCATGGTCCGTTATGGGATCTGGCAGAAGATACAGCCTCGATCACCCTGATCGAAACCATGCTGGCAGCGGGCAAGCCGGTCGCGGCGGTGTGCCATGCGCCGGGCGTATTGCGTCACCCACGCGCGCCTAATGGCAACCCCATTGTGCAAGGCAAATCGGTCACGGGTTTTACCAATAGCGAAGAACTGGCGGTAGGCTTAAGCAAGGTCGTGCCGTTCCTGGTGGAAAACATGCTTCGCGAACATGGCGGCACCTATTCGAAGGGCGCCGATTGGCAGCCTTATGTTTTGACCGATGGTTTGCTGATCACCGGACAAAATCCGGCCTCATCCGCGCCCGCGGCACAGGCATTGCTGCAGAAACTCGCCGCCTGATTTTCCACGCCTGATACCTTCGGCCTCGTCACCCAGCCTCGGCAGCCGAGGCGGGAGGCAAGGCTTTACCTTCCCCTTAATGACTTACCACCAGGCGCAACTGCGAATTGCCCTGGGTAGTCGCCGTCACATTCACCCGTGCCATGTCGCTCTTGATATAAAAATGCTGCCGGCTCGGGCTATTGACATCGTGTACCGCATCGGGCAAACAAGCGGCGATATCGGCACCCAACTCCTGCAAGGCAGCCGCCGCGGTACCGTCCGAACTTGCGGAGACGGCTTGCCAATGGCAGTCGTAGGTGTTTCCGGCGATATGACATTCCACCGGGCCTTGAGCCAGGATGGGCCGCGCCGCCGGGTCATCGCGCAAACTGGCGGTGTCGCCGGCCCCCACGATATGCTTCAAGGCGGGACAAATACCGTGGGTCTGCTGGGCGTATGCCGACATGCTGAGCGCGGCACACACGCTGAACGTGGAAAGCTGGTTAAGCCAGTTGAGATTTGCCATTTCGATGCTTCCTTATTCAATCCCGCAAGGCCTCGCCGGATTTGGCAGAGGGCACAAGCCCACAAAATTACGCCCGCTGAGCAGAGGACGTATCCCTTGCAGCGGGCGTATTGAACCGCATCAAGCGGCCGGACAATATTGAATAAATCGACTTAGCGCTTGACGTCTTGCTTTCTTTGTTCCCGCGCATTGCCGATTTCCTGACGAATTTTGCCCAGTGCTTGCTGTGCATCGCCCTTCAATTCCTGGGCCTTGTCGCCAGTGATTTTACCGACCACTTCGTTGACTTTACCCTTCACTTGCTGAACTGCGCCGTGGGTTTGATCCTTGTTCATATCGACTCCTTGTGTAAGTGCGATTTAGTACCAACCAAAGGTCTGCGGAGTGGAAAAAGCCCATTACATCTCCGCACATTGGTAAGAAAGCGCCGCCGGACTTTGGTTCGCTCACAGGTGTAAGCAATTGTGGCCATATCGGCGCCGTACAACTCCGGCCGACTACGCCGGCAAATCGAGATTCTCCTTGTTGAGTGGGGTTTTCAAGGCAGTCTGATGGGCGCTTTCAAAGGTATTGGACCAAGTGAGGAATTTCTGCGCAATGCGTTGCACGGCCTGCTCACGGGTGGCTTTTTTGGCGACATAGTCCGCCACCGCGTCGAAGAAACTACTACGGCCCACCGCAAAACCGATAAAGCCGTCGACCGCGGCGGCGGTTTCCAGCCACGCAATGACTTTTTCTTCATTCGCCCCGCGCCCCAGCACGATGCAACTGACATGGTCGCGCCCTGCACGGCAGGCTGCTTCGACCACCAACTGGCAATCTTCGCGCCGGTCCAGCCCTTCGATCTTCCACACCGCTGGTTCCACGCCGCCGTCCTGCAACTCGGTGATGGCGCGCACCATCAACTGCGCCCGCAAATGCAGATCATAGGCATCGTGGTCGCCGTAAACGCTGCCGAGCTGACTTTCGGTCGGCGGCACCAGCAATTCAAACATCAGCATCCGGTCCGCGTCGCGGCAATAATCGGATAGTTGTTTCAAGCGTTCCGCCTGACGCCGGTTCATCGCCGCATCATGATCAGGGTTATAACGCACCAGCACTTTGACAAAAGTAGGATCGAAGTCTTCAACATGCCGAGCAAAATGCGCGCCATATTCAAATTGAAATTCTTCGACACCGCTGGCCTCAACCGACAAGGCGGTAATAAATCCATGTTCCCGGGCATCATGCAAAATCTGCGCGCCGAATTCTTCATCGACCAGAATCCCGGCGCTGAGTTTGGGCACGCCGTCCCGCACCGCTTGCAGAAAACCCTCATAAATCACACGTTTGCTGTCTTCCACCCGCTCTTGCTGTTCCGCATTCAGCGGCAGCGTGAAATGAAACATGCTGGTCACATAAGAATTTCGATGGTCGAAAGGCAAAAAATATAAAGCTTTCTGATATCCATTTTGCATGGCAGCTCCTTTGGAAGGTACGGACCCCGGCACAGCACTTAAATGCCGAGAGGTGGCTGATATTCGATCAGTTCACCGATATGCTCGAGGCTGATATCGGCTGGTGGATAAACGGCGTTGGCTTTATGGTCCAAGCCATAGTGCCCTTGGCGCACAAAAATCGTGGTCAGGCGGTCGCCCCAGATTTGCTTCATTGCGCTCAGAATGCGCAGCTTGTCGTCGATCATCACATAGTGCTGCGCCGGATAAATCTGTTCGATATGATCCAACATCTGCTCTTTGTGGATATAGATCAGCACCCGGCCATCGACATCGTGATGCAGACGCGAGGTACGGATTTTGTGCGGCTGAAATACGATATCGCCGTCGGAGAGAATCACGTTGCGGCCCCAGCGCCGCAGATGCTGGAGCGCGGCGCGAGCACCGTCGTATACGCGGTCGGCAAAGGGGTACGCGAGCAGGAAGGCAGAGATATCTTGCAGTTGCTGCTCGTTGACTCCGCTTTGGCGCATGCGCTGCAGGCTGCCCAGATAGTCGGCATAGCCCAGTTCGGTACGCAGCGCTTCGAAATGCGCCCAATACAATTCACATTCGTCGGCACCGAGTCTGTGCCGCAACTCCATGCGCAAATCATGCTGAACCCGATCATTGTCAAGCAGCGTGTTATCGACGTCGATCAGGAACACCAGGCGCTGCAACGCGGTCGACTCCTGGGTCGTGGGCGCAGCGTTTTCTTCGGCAGCAGGAACGGATAGATAACTGGACACAGGCAACCGTCAATAAGTGCGCTTTACAGCGTTCGGTGGAGAGGCCCCCGCACGCTGCACAGCACTAAGGAAATGAATGCCACCGACCGGCCCAAACATTCAACTGTCGACAGCAACGCGAAACCGAACGAACGTTCGTACTCGGCCGGAAGACTCCAGGCCAGCGCAAACATGCTCATCAAACACAGCAGCAAAAACACATAGCGCGCGCCGATCCGCCCTCTTAGCACCACTGCCGCCAAACCGATCAGAACGACCTTCGACACCAGCAGCGCGGCGATCTGCTCGGAACTGCCGCTCGCGTCCATTTCCCAGGGCAATTCCAACAAGGACCAGATACACACAAAACACAGCGCAGCAATCGCTGCCAGACTCAAACCGCGGGCCTGACTGCGATTAAGCTCTTTAAGCAGATATTCCCGGAGCGGGCTGAAGCCCGACGTCGGCTGGCTGTCACCGCGGTAAAGTTTGCTCATCATGTTTCACCTCACTCGACGCCAACGAGACTATCAACCGCTGGTTCAAATATTATGCAACCGGCTATCGGTTGCGCTTCGGTCAGACCAAATTCAGTGCCGTTCTGGCTTTAAACAAGACTTGCGCGGAACGCAGAACCAAGTCGAACGAAGCGTTTTCCGCCATCGGCCGTCCATCGATTTCAACGCTCCAGATACCGCGCAGACATTTGCATACCAGGCGATGGTCTTCCATCATGTCGCTGTACCAGCGCCACAGATAGGCATCGTCGCCGTTGGCTCGGACCGCCGCTCTCAACCGGGCCAGTTCCAGAATATCGCTGTTAGTCATTGTTTTTCCCCCAGCATGAAAATGCGGTCCAAACCTTATTCTTGTACTGCGTTTCTAGTACTGCGCCAGCCGCCCAAGCTTCAATACATCGGCTTTGCCTGACCGAGAGTAGGCACCACGCGCGCCGCTACCGTCCGGTCCAATTCAGGCGCCAGCGTCTGATGCCGAAATCCCAGGTTACCGGCGGCGGCAGCCACCACGGCCCCCAGCAGCAACATGGCAAAACCCCACCAGGTGGCACGCGCCAAGTGTTTGGCAGCGGCGTCAGCCGTGGCGCGCAATTGCTGATCGGTGGGCGAATCCAGCTCGCCGACATACACTCCATAACGCTGCATTTGTTGGTTCGCGAGATTGACCGTCATTTCCGGCGCAAGATTCGCGGCGGATGTGGCACTGCCGGTCAGCGCGGCAAACGAGCCTGCCAGAGAAATCGCGACACCTATGCAGAGCAAGGTCATCACCGCCCAACTCAACACGCCGTGCAACCAGCCCAGAGCCGGCGCCGCGCGCCCGCTCAGGTAGCCGCCGGCCAAGGTCGCTATCACCATCACCACCGTGAGCCAAACCCCGCTAGAGAAAGCGAAGCCGTGTAAAGGGTTTTGATATTTGACGGGAGTCCAGACTGCGGCGCCGACACCCGCGCCGAGCAGCAACAGAATCGAGGCGGCGATCAATGAAACAACGACGCCCGCGACAATTGCTCCCCACGACATACGCCACCAGCGCGGTTGAGTCAGAATCGTTGCCATTATGTTGCCCTCATGCAATAAGCCCGCTTCAACGTGGGACTGTGTCGTGATTCAATCGGCCTGCCGCACAAATCCATGATCGCGGATCATGCGCTGGCGGTAAAAGTGAACCTGGCTCTGTATGAGCAAGGTGCGTGCCAGGCCGCATATTGCCCTGCCGCTCAATTGCAGGCGTAGGGGTTATCCGGCCCGGGCGCGGCGGGCATTGGCTTTCAGCTTGAGGGCCAGGTTGGCGGGGAGATGTTCAGGCAGCCCGGACCAGAATCGCGCAGGTCGATTCGCGCCGGATTACACGCCGGGCAATGTAAGATTTACCCTCGGAGGTAATCCGGCCCCCTTATTTGACACATGCAGGGCGCATGCCGGCCATATACCAGACATGCCCGGACTCCCTGCCGAGGCGCATAAATTATTGCAGCATTTTCCCAGTCGGCGCGCCCCCGGCGCGCTTGCTTCATAGTCGGAAAAATTGGCTTTTAGGACTTTTTGGGGCTAATCCTGACAACTTGCGCGACTCGTTCGCGACCCACGGGATGATGGTCAAAGTCGTTCGCGTCGGCTTCACCATGCGGATTGTCGGCGCGGGCGGCTAGTGCGTCCTCGCCATCGCGCCACTCGTCGGATTCCGTCACCGTCCCCAAATATTCGACTTGATGGTCGCTACCGGGGTCGATCAGCGGCAGGTTGCCGCCCCGGCTGTCGATTCCGGCCAAGCCTTCGGCCGGCGCTTCGATACTGTCGTCCAGGCTGGCGTTGGAACCCACCACGTTGTCACGGTTCAAGGGCAAGTCACGGCGTGCGTCACTGCTCTTACCGTCGGTATCGACGCTGCTATCCATCGTCGCCGCATTCACCACATCCAGATTGTGCGAACTGCGCCGACGCGTCGCCTCCGCAGACGCGGCAATCGAAGCGTCGCCGCGCGGGGCGACATCGGGCGCGACTGCGGGGGTGCCTGCGGGGGTGTCTAACTTAGCACCGGCAGCCGTGTCGGCAGACGCCGGACCTTCATTGTGTTGTTTCATTACAAACCTCCCAAGTGCAGGTTCACATGCGCGGCCGCCGCTACCCGATGGGGCAAAGACTATGGCGGGCATGGAACGGGAGGACACTGCGCGCGAAACCTCGCAGTGCCCTATGTCCCAGATAGCGCCGCAAATAACGTACCCACCTGGGCGTCACGCGACGCGCTTAGCCCACCATTTCGGGGGCAATCGCGGCGTGATTCAGTAACGCCACCAGTGAAACGCCGCCGATCATATTTCCCAGCAAGGTAGGCAGGAGAAATTCGACGAAATAATCGCCTAGCTGGGCACGGCCCGTCAGCACCGCATAAAAAGCCTCGACCGACCCGGCGATCACATGCGACAAATTACTGATAGCGACGACAAAGGTAATGATTAAAATCGTCAGCAGGCTCGAAGCCTTGCTACTGGGCAATAGCCACACCATCAACGCGATCAGCCAGCCCGCAAAAACAGCACGCAGCACGGTACTCCAGAACGAGCCTTGCAATGCGTGAGCCGCGATATCGCCGAGCGCGGCAAGCACTTCAGGTTTGAATACCCCCGGCGCGGTAAGTCCGTAAGCAAAGATCAGCGTGCCCAGCAAATTCGCGCACAGCACAATCGACCATAGGCGCAGCAGCGACAATAAGGTTTCGCGATCAGGGCGTGTCAGCAGGGGCAGCAAGGCGGTCAAGGTGCTTTCGGTAAACAACTGCTGGCGTCCCAGGATCACGATCATAAACCCGATGGAATAACCCAGTCCGGCCACCAGATGGCGCCAAGGCGCATCCGGCAAGCTGCTTTGCAGCATCGCCATGGTCAAAAAAGAAAACCCCATCGACAGACCGGCGGCCAGCGCGGACCAAAACAAGGCGCTACTGCGACGCGCCAATGCCGCCTCACCTTCTTCACGAATGATCTCGTGGACCACCAAAGCCCGCAGAGACGCGTGCTTAGCGGCTTGGTCCTGCTCGGGTGGGCTCAGATGCGGCGACTGCGCACCGGCGCCTTGCTTTTTTTCAGCCATAAGCTTGTTTGTCCTGCCTTGGAAAATAAACGCCACGGAATAGGGCGGCACCTGCGCTTGCAAGCAACAGTCAGGCCAGTACGGCGCAGCGCCGGCTCATCGAGCTTCTGCGCCGCCCCCGAGGTGCCGCCATGGCGCAATTAACACCAAGGATTGGTCGTGGCACGCGATTTGCGTCTGTCTTGCTGCAATCCAGGTAACGGCTCACGCCATCGCCTGCCAGGTGCCGGTCTTGACGCACGGCAGCACCACCTAACCCTAAGCGAGAACATGCCATGTCCAAATCAATAGAAACGCCTTTCACCATCGACCTAGATAAGATTCGCACCAAAGCCCGCGAACACATCACTGAAGGCGCCGTCACGCAGAGCTACACGGCCAATCGGGAAACGGTGCTGAAACTGCTGAACGATGCACTCGCGACTGAAATTGTTTGCACCCTGCGCTATCGCCGCGATCACTACATGGCCAAGGGCATTCATTCCGAATCTGTCGCCGCTGAATTCCTGGAACACGCGAATGAAGAACAACAACATGCCGATATGCTGGCCAAACGTATCGTCGAGCTGGGTGGCGAACCGAATTTTGCGCCCGACGAACTGACCACTCACAGCCACTCGGAGTACGCCCGCTGCAGTGTACTCACCGATATGATTCGCGAAAACCTGGTGGCCGAACGAATTGCCATCGATAGCTATCGCGCCATCATCGACTATGTCGGCGCGTCCGATTCGACCACACGCCGGGTGTTGGAAACGATCTTGGCAGTGGAGGAAGAACACGCTGACGATTTGGCTGATTTGCTCGAAGCCCGCAGCTAAATCCATGATGACTCCGGCGTGACATACGGCACGCCGGAGCGGGGTTGCACGCCTACCGCGAGCCACACCTTGATCCAGCACCGATTTACAAAAAATGTAAATATTTCATGCCCAGCCGGCCCCGCCGGGCTCATCGCTTGAACCCTCCCGCCCAAACCGGCGGCATTCCGTCAGCCGCATCTCAGGTCAACATAAACCAGAACATACCTACCGCCGCGAGACCCATCACCGCGGTAGCAATCCAGCCCAGAATACGCAGCAGAGCGGGCGCAATAAATTCACCCATGATTTTCCGGTTCACCACCATAAACATCAGTAGCACCATAATCGGCACGGACACCACGCCATTGATCACCGCACTCCAATACAGCGCCTTGATCGGGTCAATCGGGGTAAAGGTCACGGCCACGCCGCCCAAACAAGCCAACACGATAATCCCGTAAAAATGCTTGGCCAGCCGCGGCTTGGATTCCAGGCTATTGCGCCATTTAAAGGTGCCGGCCATGGCATAAGCCGCCGAGCCCGCCAACACGGGAAGGGCAAGCAGCCCGGTACCTACGATGCCGATGCTGAACAGCATAAACGCCAAGGCGCCGGCGATAGGCTTAAGCGCCTGCGCCGCTTGCGACGAGGTCTGAATATTGGTAATGCCATGCGCGTGCAAGGTGGCTGCGGCAGTCAACACGATAAAAAAGGCAATAACATTGGAAAACGCCATGCCGATCAAGGTATCCAGCCTGATCCGCTTGAGATTGGCGGCCCCCTGCAGCGGCGCGTGCTTCAAAGCTTGCTGGGCATCCTTGCTGTGCAGTTCTTCAACTTCTTGCGAGGCTTGCCAAAAGAACAGGTACGGACTGATGGTGGTGCCGAACACGGCTACCACGGTGGTGATGTAGTCCTTGCTCCACGAAATATGCGGCATCGCCGTGCGCAGCGCCACGCTACCCCAGTCAACCTTGACGGCGAAAATGATGCCGACATAACTGAACAAGGCGAGAGTCATCCACTTCAAAATTTTGACGTAGCTTTTGTAAGGGACAAACACCTGCAGAAAAATGGTAAGCAGGGCCAGACAGACAATATAAAGCCGTGCCGGTCCGCCAATGACCAGGTTGACCGCCGCCCCCATCGCACTGAGATCGGCCGCGATATTGATGATATTGGCCACCAGCAGCAACGCCACCGAACCGTACAGCAAGCCAAGCGGATAGTGCCGCCGGATATTGGTCGCCAAACCGTGACCGCTGGCACGGCCGATTCTGGCGCTGATCATCTGGATCGCCACCATCAACGGATAGGTAATCAGCGCGGTCCAAAGAATGTTGTAACCGAATTGCGAACCCGCTTGCGAATACGTCGCGATCCCGCTGGGATCGTCGTCGGCGGCACCGGTGATTAAACCTGGGCCCAGTTTTTCATGCCATGACTGAATATCGGCATCTTGCGTGTCGGAAAGGGTGGCGTCGGATGGCATGGCAGGTCTCGATTAAACCGCTGGTGTAGTGATGCGGATGTCTCGCGACAGCCTGGCGCTTGCAAGCAGATGGATGCCGAGTGGCCTGACGCAAGGAATGTACCCGGCCGGTCCGCGGGTATAGAAACACCGCCAACATTTCATTGAGGCTGGATCGCAGGCCGTCCAACGCGGGTTTTCCTGGGGCGAGCGCCCACCATGGCGACCTTGGCTATTGGCGAACGCTGTAAATTTTTCCAGTGTGCGGAAATAACGCCAAAACCCCAGCCGCAGCGTCGAGATCGCATATCGCATATCGCGAGAACGTTCTGCCCGCAGTCGTGTCAAATCAAGGTGAACCTTTGCCATCTCCGCCGAAAACATCTTTGCGAAGATGTATCCAGTGGAGTTCACCTCTGAAATATTTGATCAACAGCTATTTTTCGCGATCGTTTGCGATAATCTTATTAAGGAAAGCCATGAAAAAAATCCTGTTCTCTCTGATGCTCGCCACCAGCGCGTTGTCGATGGTGACCTCTGCCTATGCAGACGATCATGACCACCACCGTACATGTCATAAGGTGAAAGTTCACCAGCATTGGGTCAATCGCTGTCATTAAGCGTCATGGCGGTATCGGCGCCGGCAACATCCGGCACGCTACCGCCCCGACTCTATTGAATAATTTCGAACAACTTACTTTCTCTTGAATTTAGGCAGATTCCGTTTTTTTCCCTTGTCAGCCTAAATCACAAAACCGCGTCTCAGCGGCTGCTTCAAAGTCTGCGCGCAAACCACCCCCAGCAGCGCAATGCCGCCGCCGACGATGTGGTAGAGATGCAAGGATTCCCCGAGAAACAGCACGGCAATCATCACCGTAAATACCGGCAACAAGTTCATCAGCGTAGTGGTACGAGCCGGGCCGAGCTTGCCTACCCCATGCATCCAGAGAATCGGGGCAATCACCGAAGCGGGAATGCCGGCATACAATACCAAGGGCAAACCTGCGGCTGTAATCGGCGGTGCGGATTGGCTCAGGTAGTAGACCAGCAACACCGGTATCGCACTCCAGATCTGGATCGACAGCGAATGCCAGATCTTGAGCGGGATCGCCCAATATTTGAGCAATACGCCATAACAGGCATAGGATGCACTGGCCAGCAGCATCAGACAATCGCCGCTGGCAACGCCATGCGACAACAGTGTCGCCGGGTGGCCATGGCTCAATAAATAGATCAGGCCGACCAGCGAAAGCAGTCCGCCGAAAACGCCGCCTACCGTCGCCTTGTCGCCCAACAGCGCCACGCTGAACCCGACTGCCATCAGCGGCATCAAGGACGCCAAAATCCCCATATTGGTCGCCGAGGTGGTTTGCGCGGCAACATAAGCCAAACACTGATACAGCACCATCCCCAACATGCCGAGCACGAATAATTTAGGCAGATGAGGCCAGACCTCGCGGCGCTGCCGCCACACCGGTTTGGCAAAAACCAAAGCCAGCAAGCCACCGGCCAGCAGCCAGCGATAAAAAGAGATGGCCGCTGGATCGATGGCCCCATCAGCGAGCTTGCTGACAATGGTATTGCCCGCCCAGATCATCACGGCAATGAGCGGGAGAACGGTGTGTTTGGGGTTCATGACTATCCTTGCTGATTCAATACAAGGATTTTCGCATGGTCTGTTTTGATGGATATAATGCAAATCAGACAAGCAACACCGCAAGACGGACACCATGAACGATAAATATCACGACCCCAACCATCCGCTGATGTTTGTGGAACTGCCTTATCAGGTCTATTTTCGCATCGACGATTTTGCGGTCGACAGCCGCTTCTCCACCCACGCGCACAAATGGGGGCAACTTAACTATTGCGTAACCGGTGTGATGGAGCTGAACATTGCGGGAACGCGTTATTTGTCACCGCCTCAGTACGGTATCTGGATTCCACCCAACACGCCGCACGACGCCCACATTCGCCAGAAAGTGATTTACCACTCTGCCTATATCGATGCGGCCTTATGCGCCGGCATGCCGAGCCATCCCTGCGCCCTGGTCCTGAGCCCCTTGCTCAAGGCTTTGCTGGCCGATTTCGCCGAGCGTGGTGTGATGACACCCAGCGCTCCGGCGGATAAGCGCCTGGCGCAGGTATTGATCGATCAGCTTGAATTGGCACCCTGTACCCGTAGTTACCTGCCCGGCAGCGAAGACCCTATCCTCGCGGTATTGCTCGATGCGCTGCAACAGGATCTCGGCAGCAATCGTTCGCTGGCCGAGTGGGCGCAGCGCTTGCATGTGACCGAGCGCACCTTGGCCCGGCGCTGCCTGCGCGATCTGGGGATGAGTTTTAGCGAATGGCGGCAACGCCAACGTTTTCTCGCCGCCTTGCCGTTGCTTGAGCAAGGGCAAACGGTACAAAATGTGGCGTTTGATTTGGGGTATGGCACCTCATCGGCGTTTATCGCGATGTTCCGCCGTCAGAGCGGCAGTACGCCAGATCAATTACGCCGCGGCTTGCTAAAATTCTCGCAAGCAGACTGAGTTGTTGAGTGTGCATAATTTCGCGGCGGTTGAGCAAGCAGGCTGCGGAACATGGAACTTGCGCGACCGCGCGGGTATCCTCAGCCGCCCAATTTCTGCTCGATCGCCAAGCGCATAATCCGTTCCCATTGCTGCGCCTGCCGCTTGCCCGCCATCGGCAGTTGCCACACCGGCCGCGCCGCATCCCGCACTTCAAGTCGCACAAACCATGCATCGCCGGCGGGTTCGAGCACAGCGCGTTGCAGATCCGCAAAAATATAAGCACCCTGCGCGGCTTCGATTTGTATCTCGCATAACCGTTTGTCCGCCGACAGCTTGAGTGCGCCCCAAGCACCCGTCAACTCATGAGTCCAGTGGCCATCGGCACTATTCGCCGCCACTTCGCGCCGGCGGCGCAACCAGTGCAAGGTGGCCGCCAGAATAATCAGAGCGGCGACCACTGCAACGGCAAGCGCCACCGTCAGGCCAAACTGCGCCGAAAGAAAGCGAAAGCTGCGGATGGCGCCGTAGATCAACGCCAGCAAAATCAGAGGGGGTATCAGAAGTGGCATTCAGAGTTTTTCATGGTTGCCCGCAACGTTGGATGGGAGCGCGAAACGGGGCGAAACAGGGCGAAACAGGGCGAAACAGGGCGTATCGCGGCGTTCCATCTATTACGCTGAAGGCGGGTTTGACCAATCGCTCAGACCTTCCCTGGCATTGACTTCGACGAAGGAGGGCAGAGTTCGGAGACGATTGATGTAAGGCCCCAGATGCGGCCAATCGGTGGCGCGACGCGGCATATTGCGTGACCAACGCATCAGCATGATGGCGAGAAAATCGGCGGTACTGAGCCGCCCGCCGATGAGGTAGTCGCGTCCGTCGGCCACATGCGCGTCCAGCCGGTCCCAGGCTGCTTCAATGCGGCGTCGTGCCAGTGTTTGCACCGCTTGTGCACCCTGCGCCTCACCATCGGTATCGGCATAAAACCAGTCGCGCATGGCGGGAAGCAGTGTGTTGGCCAGAAACACCATCAACTCGAGCCACTCGGCACGATGCGGAGAATTAGGCGCTGGAGCCAGCAACGTCTCGGGGTGGCGTTCCGCCAATAACATCAATAGCGCCGCGGACTCGGTCCGCGGTATGCCGTCAATCGTCAGCGTGGGCACACGCCCGGCGGGATTCAAGCGTAGATACTCGGGATCACGCTGCGCGCCGGTATCGATATCGACTAACCGAGCCTCAAAGGCAAGGCCCATTTCGATCAGCATCCAGTGCACCGCCATACTGGCACCACTGGGCGAATAATAAAGCGTATAGGCCATAATCCGGCTCCCTCGGCAGATGACATCGCAGTATAACGACTCGGTGCCGCCTGCTGTATCTTAAGCCACGGCAAGCTTCGGTCTTGCGTCGATGCACACCGGGCCGGCGCCGCCGCAATTCGATTCCGGACGAGCCTAAATTTTGACTGCCGCGGCCAACGGCGCTGGCGTGGTTTGTGCCCGGAGATGCTCCAATAGCAAGCTGGTGGCCACCGAACCCGCGACCGAAAATAGCATAGGCACCAGGAAATCGTGATCGACGCGGGTAAATTCCATTATCAGGATCACCGCCGTAATCGGCATTCTCATGGACGCCGCCAAAAAAGCCGTGGCACCGATCAGCGCAAATGCCCCGGCCGGTGTACCCGGCCAGATCAAGGTCCATGCGCCGCCCAGCACAATTGCCAGCAGCGCGCCGTTCGACAGGCCGGGCGTCAGCAAACCGCCCTCGGCTCCGGCGCGTAAACTACCGGCTGTGATGGCGACCTTCAATACCAGCAGCAAGGCCGCCAGCCCCATCGTCAATTCATTGCTAAAGCCCAGTTGCGCAGGTGTCTTGCCGTTGCCCAACAATTGCGGCAAGCTTATCGCCAGCAAACCAATCACGGTGAAATTGATCAGCGACAACAGCGGCAATTGCCAGCCGCGCGCAGCAGCGCCACGCGCCCGGCCGGTCAGCTCGACAAAAGCATAAGCGGCCATGCCGAATACCGGTCCCATCACGATCGACCAGGCGATCAGACTGGCGCTCAGGGCAAAGTGCGGCACCGCATACTGCGCTTCATTACCCAAGCCGACCCAGGCGACCACCGCCGCAATCACCGAGGTGGCCAAGGCGGGCAATAGCGCGGACAGGCGGAAGGTTCCCAGCAAGACTTCGAGCACAAACACCGCCCCGCCCAACGGCACGTTATAGACCGCAGCCAAGCCTGCCCCCGCGCCACACGCCACCATCAACCGGCTTTCTTCCACGCTCAGTCCGGCACGGTGGGACAAGCGGCCCGCCAGCATCGCACCGATTTCACGCGGCGCCACTTCGCGGCCCAGCGGCGAGCCCAGTGCCACCGTCACGATCTGCAGCAGCGCGTGGATGGTGGTGGCCACGACAGGCATGCGGGGATCGTCCGCCTTGAGCGCCTTTTTTATGCTGACCAATGCTGTGCCGAAGCGATACAGCAAAAACCATCCGCACCCGGCGACCACACCACATATCACCAGAACCGCCACCCGACGCTCAGGCGACGCCGCGCTGACCCCGGCAAAAAAACTTTCGGCGCCGACCACACGGTCGAGACTGTAGCCGTAAGCCAGATGCTGCAACTCATGCAGCAGCAAAGCCAGCGCCATTCCGCCCAAGCCGGCGCCGAGGCCCGTCAATACGGTGACGACAGTCAGCTTGAGCAGCGAGCTGCGGTGGCTCCCATAATGGGCTTGAGCGGTAATTGACATGTGCGAGACCAAGATAAGGGGTGAGCCGGCATAAGTGGGGGCAACCAGCTTTCGACTGTGCCGCTGACAGGCGACAATACGAGCCGCAATATGCACCGTACCGGCTTTTGTCTATGCGTGGCTGTTGGCGTAATGTAGCAAGCACCGCAAGTTGTGTAAAATGCATATATCTTATGCACTCAGTCATTTTATGCATAGACAGTTCAGCTTATCAGCAGCAGCCATGGGTTCAGCATGGCACATGCCCATCTCAGTCATTTGAAAGAAATGAAACTGATCTGCAAGTTATTCAATCTGGAGAAAATATAATTAGGGTAATTACGGTTATTCAGTAGATTTATTCTTCTAATATAACGCAGATGTTTTTTTGAGAAAGAAGATACAGTTTCGTTTAACGAAATTTCTTTTTTCCACAAGATAAATAGATTCGTTGCATATGACAGCGTCTGAGCGCCCGGGTTGATCCGTGCCTTATCCAAAGTGCCGCATTGCCCGCTCATGCCCGTGCCGAATCGGCGCAGCAGTCGATACAGGATAATTTCAAGTACTTGTTTCGCGCCGGACGAAGCTACCGAATCTATGCGCAACAGGTAAAACATCGACGCATCGATCATCATTATTTTTATATTTCCGCTCTAACAAAAATTATTTATTTATCGTCAGTAATTACCCTGAATCGACTTCTCAACATAATCAGGTAAACCCGCTATTCCGGCACTCACCGACTTTGTATTTTTCTGTCGTACTACTCCTGGCTGATCCGCCTGCGGTCATGGCCGGATTTGCAAATTTCCCGCTACCGGAGCTTATTCCATGTCCTCATCCAAAACCTCACGCATCGCCGCGTGGGTCATCGCGCTCGCCTTTATCAATACCCCGCTGGCCCTGCTGCTGACACTCGCAATGCCGGCGGGCATGCAAAACGCCGCGGCCGCCACCGCATCCGCCACCGACAGCTATGCCGCCACACGTTATCCGATCGTGCTGGTCCACGGCTTGACCGGCACCAACGCCTATTTCGGCGTACTCGATTACTGGTACGGCATTCAGTCGGATCTCGAACAACATGGCGCGACGGTCTACGTGGCAAACCTGTCGGGCTTTCAGAGCGACGTCGGGCCCAACGGCCGTGGTGAACAATTGCTCGCTTATGTGAAACAAGTGCTGGCCGTCACCGGAGCGCAAAAAGTCAACCTGATCGGCCATAGCCAAGGCGGCCTGACGTCCCGTTATGTCGCAGCCGTAGCCCCCGGTTTGGTGGCATCGGTCACCACCATCGGCACACCGCACCGTGGCTCCCAAATTGCCGACTTCGTTCAGCAGGTGTTGGCGGACGACCCAACCGGTTTGTCCGAGCCGATTATCGCAACATTGGCCAACCTATTTGGCACACTCACCAGCAGCAATCTCAACAGCAACCAGAACGCGATTGCGGCACTTGAAGCGCTGACCACGGCCAATGCCGCGACCTTCAATCAGTTGTTCCCCAGTGCCGGCCTCGGCGCTCCGGGTTCGTGCCAAAGCGGCGCCGCCACAGAAAATGTCGATGGCAACACCCATTTGTTGTATTCCTGGGCGGGTAGCGCGATCCAGCCGGTCTCCGTACTGGGCATTCGCGGCGCGGTAGACACCAGCGTCGGACTGCTCGATCCGGCGGACGTGCTGGATGTCTCGACCCCGGCACTCTATGCCACCGGCACTATCATGGTCCAGCGTAACGCGGGGCAAAACGACGGTGTGGTGTCGGTATGCAGTGCCTTGTATGGCAATGTGCTCAGCACCAGCTACAAGTGGAATCATCTCGACGAAATCAATCAACTGCTGGGGATACGCGGGGCCAACGCAGCCGACCCGGTAGCCGTGATCCGCATGCATGCGAACCGGCTGCAAGCAGCGGGCGTTTGATCGATGCCGCACCTGCATCTACGCAAGCTTGGGCTGTTTGGCGCGGCGGCGGCCGTGGGCCTGGTCTTGTATCTAGGGTGCTCGGCCCAATCCGGCGTTGCCCCTGCGTCCTCTCAGGTGTCCAGCACGGCTCAATCGCCCGCCATAGCGACGCATTTTTCGGCGGCCGTCGGCAGGCCGGTACCGCCCGCCCAGCCCACCCTGTTCGCAGGCACTTCAGCGCCGCGGCTGCCCCTTGAGGCTGGGGGACATTTGGCTCATACCCACACCGTGCGCGACTTCTTCGATTATTTCCTGACCGCCCAGGACGACCTGCCCGCGGCGGCCGTCGATCAACTGGTCCGCCAAGCGATTGCGGCGCAACTCGACGGCACCGCTGCCGCCGCCGAAGCCGTGGCGGTGTGGCAGCGGTATACCGCCTACCGCACGGCACTCGATCAATTACCGCCGTCAGCCGGCGTGACTGCCGACAACGCCAGTAATAAACCGGATTTCGACGCATTACAACTGGCGCTTGAGCAACACGCGACGTTGGCCAACCGTTTGATGGGCGCTTGGAGCGAGGTATTTTTTGGCGATGAAATGGAGCGCAGCCGTACCGACTTGGCTCGCCTGCGCATCGCGTCCGACCCCAGCCTCAGCGAGGCCGAAAAAACCGCCCGACTCACCGCGCTCGACGCGACACTCCCTCCCGCGCAACGCGCCGCCCGCGAGCGCATTCAACAACAGCAAGCCTCCATCGCCGCGATTGCGCAACTGCAACAACACAATGCATCACCCGACGCGATCCGCGCCCAGGTCACACAAACCCTGGGCGCGGACGCGGCCCAGCGCGTGGTGCAGATGCAGCAGGATGAACAAGCATGGCAAGGGAAATACACGGACTATACGGCGCAACGCAGCCAGATCGACAAGCTCAACCTGTCGCCGCAGGATCACGACAACCAGGTAACACAATTGCGTCAACAATTTTTCCCCAATCCCGGGGATGCGATGCGGGCGGCGTCGTTGGATCAGGGTTCAGGTCATTGAAGACGCGTGCCGCTATCTAAACCGGACCACCGCTTTACCGGGTCCATGTCCCGTCTTGTTGCGCTCAATTGCCGCGGCGGCCTCGGTCAGCTCGCAGATCTCCGAAATTTCCGCTTTCAGCTCGCCCTGCGACACCAGAGTGGCAATTTCCTTCAGTTTTACCGCATCGGGCCGCATCTGATACCACACCCCGGTTTTACCGCTGGGCACGTTGGCCATAATCTCAGGCGCCGCGATGCTGACAATCTTCCCGGTAGCACAAAGCACCTGCCAGGAATTGGCCAGCGTGGTACCGCCCACCAGATCGAGCACCAGATCGACATTTTTCGCACGCTCCCAGAATACTTCGCGGCGATAGTCGATGACTTCGTCCGCGCCTAATCCGCGCAAATAGTCGGCATGGATGCCCTGCGCGGTGGCAATCACGTGCGCGCCAATACGTCGCGCAAACTGCACCGCAAAACCACCCACACCGCCGGATGCGCCATGAATCAACACGGTTTGTCCATGCTTCAGTCCACCCGCCTCCACCAACGCCTGCCATGCCGTCAACCCGGTCACGGGAATGGCTGCCGCACGCACATGATCGAGTTTCGCCGGCGTCAGTGCCAGTTGGTTCGCCGCCACCGCCACCTGATCGGCATAAGCGCCCAGGCCGGATAACGCGCCCATCACACGATCGCCCAGCGCCAGGCCGGTAACGCCGGAGCCAACCTCAATCACTTCACCGGCCAATTCGACACCCAAGGTAATCGGCAAAGGTATCGGCATGACACTCTGCAGCAAACCGTCGCGGATCTTCCAATCGAGACCGTTGATCCCTGCGGCATAGACCCGTACCGTCACTTCACCGGGTCCCGCTTTAGGCGTGTCGATCTGCTCGATATGCACCACTTCTGGACCACCATAAGCATTCATTCTAAGGGCGCGATTCATTGTGCTGACTCCAGTGTGGGGTAATCGATATAACCTTGCGGGCCGGCCGAGAAAAACGTCTCCCGCTGCGGTGAATTAAGCGGCGCATCGAGCATAAAGCGTTGCGCCAAATCAGGATTGGCCAGATATAAGCTGCCGAATACGGCGGCGTCGGCACGACCTTGAGTAATCAACAATTGGGCGGCCTCCTGGTTCAAGCCACCGCCATGCAGATACGCGCCCCTGAACAAAGGCCGCAACTGAGCGTGATAATCGAACTCGGGTTTAGTCTGGACCACATGCAAATAAGCCAGATTGAGCGGCGCGAGCTGCTCCACCAAATAACGATACGTTTCCTGCGGTGCCGCATCGCTGATGCCATTGAAGCCCATTTCCGGAGCGAGCTTGATCCCGACCCGATCGCTGCCGGCTTCGGCAGTCATCGCCGTCAACACCTCCAGGATAAAACGCGCGCGCTTGACCAGCGAACCACCGTAAGCATCAGTACGTAAATTGGTATTTGACGCCAAAAACTGCTCCGGCAGATAACCCGAGGCGGCATGCAACTCAACCCCGTCGAAACCTGCGTCCAAGGCATGCCGCGTGGCTTGGCGAAACTCGTCGATTACACCGCCGATTTCATCCGTGGTCAGTGCGCGGGGCATGCCGAGATCCTGCGGCCCAGTCGCAGTAAATACCTTGCCCACCGGCTGCACCGCGGACGGAGCTACGGGCGCGACGGCGCCGGGCAGCAAACTGGAATGAGAAATGCGCCCGCAATGCATCAACTGCAAGAAGATGCGGCCGCCCTTGGCATGTACCGCGTCAGTGATGGTTTTCCAGGCCTGGACTTGCGCCTTGGAGTGAATTCCGGGGGTACGCACATAACCTTTGCCCATCGCCGACGGGTAGGTGCCTTCGGTAACGATCAAGCCGGCGTCGGCACGTTGACTGTAATAAGTCGCGGTGGTATCGGATGGCACGCCATTGCTGTCATCCGCACGCGAACGTGTCATCGGCGACATGACAAGGCGATTGCGCAGGGTGTAACGCCCGATCTGGGTGGTGCTGAAAAGTGGATTCATCTGGCTCTCCTGGTTGAGTACATGTCCACATCATGGATTGTTCCAACCAAGAGATAAATAGCTAAAATTGAAAACACTGATCCATATGTGGATCAATTGAGATTCATTATCGGGGCCATGATCCGGATAATTCAAACCGGTCTGTTCTGGATCGTAGGACACCGGGTGGCAATGGCTGGGCGCTGTTCGGCATGCCGCTACTCTTTTTGCGTTTGCAGGGTTTTTTATTGTTTTATTATTCACAGCAAGGAAAGCGGCTAACAAGCAAGCTCTTGCAGGGAGCTAGCCAGTTTTCGCTTCGCGGAGCTTCAGATCATTAACTCCAGTAGAGGACGTATATGACAGATGCCGAAAATCCTCCCGTCGATGGAGCGCAGCAGGAGGTTGCCGTTATTCCGGGACTTTTTACTCTCTCGGGTGCCGCAGCGCTAGGGACATTCAGTATCGACGTCGCGAAGGCCGCAGCGCCGTGGCTAATGCCGCAGCAGACGTTTTATATCGACGTGATCGATAGCACCTTGTCAGATGGTTATCATCTTATAACGTTGGCGTTTTCAAACACGGGCAGGCATGGCGTGTACATCGAGGAACTGTTTGTGGCCAAGCCCAAAAATGAGCCAATACTCGTGGGCGATTACGTAAAAAATATGATGAAAGGCCCCGGGTTCAACGACGGTTTACTTGGCAAGCCTGAAAAGAAGTTCCCCTTGCATATCGAGCCAGGGTTTGATTCCAGAATTGTGATAGCCGTCCCACAAAAGTCGCGGCTCGATTACGAAAAGGACCCTTCAATTACGTTGGCATATGTGCTGACGATGTTGAACGACCCAAAACCAAGGGAGCCGAAAGAAATAAAGGTGCGCATTCGCTGGTAGCTAGACCGCCACGCGATGTGTCTCGTCAGCGCGAGAAAATGGGGGATGAGCCCTATCGCTCCATGCTTCGAACTCGCGATTCTCTCGTGGCGGCATCGCCAAAGCCTGCGCACCGCGTTGCGGTTTACTACTGCGGCAACGCCATAACCTGAATATTGGGCAGGTGGATCAGCACTTCGTCGCTCTTTCCTTGCTGCTCCAGAAAAGTCACTTGAAAAGTGTGCTTGCCCGGTGCCGCCTGGAAAACAGTCGAACCATCGAGGCTCACCCGGTCGTGATCAAACGCGTCAATTTGCCGCAGCGCTTTGGAGCCGACGTCGGCGCTCTTGACCATCCGCTCCTCGCCTTTATCCATCGATGCCGAGGCGCTCACCACACATGGGCACCCGTCAGTCTGTTCCACCACCAATTCGCTGGTGAATTGCACCAGCACATTGGACGGTTGTTCAAGATTGAGATCGAGCGCTGCGATGATCAGCGGACCTTTTGCCGAGAGTATGCGCACCTCGCTCCATTGCGGTGTGTTCAGAAACGCGGATGTTTTTGAGTCGACTGCAATAGCATTCGAGCTTGTCAGCAGCAGGCCCATGATGCCGGCCCACAGCAAACGGTTATGCGAGCGTGAAGAGAGAGCGGTCATAAAAATGGATGGGGAATTTGATGTAAGTGGCGATGGAGGGAAATTCGAATCCGCGATTTGAGGATGGCGTTTGCCCACAGGCCAAACGCCGCCAAAGACAGTTGATAGCCCCGAGTCGCTTTAACGTGCGTACCGCACTGCCGGGAGGTTTTAGAACTATCCGGTTTTGCGGCATATAAATTGTGCCGCTTTTTTCGACTTGAGGTGGGAAGTAGAAATTGGACCGCACATTCTTTTCTTCACTCAGGCACCCAAGTCGTCTCGTGCGGATTCGATCAAAAGCCACCTACGCAGCGACTCGAAAGCCGGACGATCGCACCTCAACGGCTCCCTCCATGCCAGATGCCAGCTAAAGTCATCTTCGATCCGTATGTCGAAGAGCTGCACCAGACGCCCGGAAGCGAGATCGTCGGCCACCAGCGCCGATCGCGCCAACGCGACACCCTGCCCCGCGGCGGCAGCTTGAAGCAATAAACTCGCGTCGTCGTAGATTGCCCCTTGCGACGGTTCTGGAGCGTTGATTCCCGCGGCGGCAAACCAGGGCCGCCATTTCTGCCTGGGATTACGCAACAGTACTTGCGCCGGCAAGTCCCCCGGAATCCTAAGCTTGTTACTCGCCAACAGCGAAGGACTGCAAACGGGAAAGATAAAGCTCTTCATCAACTTCTCCGACTTGAGCCCAGCCCAAGTCCCCGCGCCGTAACGAATCGCCAGGTCAACTCCGTCATGCTCATCCAGTGTCGCAAGCGATGCCGTGGGCCGAACCGCCACGTCGATACCAGGGCACGCCGCCTGAAAACGAAAAAGCCGCGGCAGCAGCCAGCGAGCCGCGAGACTCGGTAACACGCTGACGTTGATCAATCTTGCCGCGTCTGCATGCGTCGGGCGTGCGCGTGCATTTTCGAAGGCCGCGGCCAGTGCCTGAAGCGCCTGCCGGACCTCAAGCACGAAGACCTGACCGGCATCGGTCAGGATCATACGATGCCCCTCGCGAATAAAAAGTCGCACGCCGCCCAGTTCGCGCTCCAGTCTCGCTATGTGATGGCTGATCGCACCATGCGTCAGGTGCAGTTCCTCGGCGGCCCGGGTGTAACTGAGATGACGCGTTGCGGCCTCGAAAGCTCGCAGACTCTGAAGTGGCGGGAAATTGGGAATCATGGCCGTTAATTCTGCTCACAATAAAGGTGAGTCGATTTGATTGGAGTCGGCATCTTATACATACCATAATTTGACTTACACGCAGATTTTAGCCGGGTTTCTCCAACGGTGTCCGGCGCATTTTATTCACAGTGTTGGTGAACAGGGGAACGGATTTGTCTCACGATAGAGCTTCAATTAACGGTACTCGACACGCCGCCGGGGGCGCGGTTTCGGCAGAAGTATTCACCCCGCTCTGGGTGGTGTTTGGGCTCGCGATGGGCCCGACCGTTGCACTTGGGCTCGCGCGATTCGCGTACGCCCTGCTTTTACCGCCCATGCGCGCCGACCTCGGTTGGAGCTTTGCCGATGCCGGCGCCATGAATACCGCCAACGCAGCCGGCTATTTGATAGGCGCCTTGACTGCAGCCCTCATCGGCAGACGGCTCGGCGACAAGCGCGTGTTCGCCACCGCGCTGCTCTTGACCGCGCTTGCGGTGGGCGCCTCCGGCCTGACAGGAAGATTTGAGATCCTGCTTGTGCTGCGTCTGGTCGCCGGCCTCACCGGTGCGCTGGCATTTGTGATGGGTGCCGGCCTGACGTCGGCCGCAGCAGTTGGGGGCGCTCAGGGACGCGCACCGACGGTGCTCGCGGTCTATTTTGCCGGCGGCGGCATCGGCATCGCGGCGTCCGCGCTCGCCGTGCCGCCCCTTCTCGCGTCGTCGGGATGGCGCGCCGGATGGCTGGTAATGGGAGCATTATCCCTCGCCGCGACTGGATACGCATGGGTTGTTCTACCGCGGGTGCCGAACGCCGCCGCGGCCACCACCGGCCGCGCGCGCGAAGGCTGGTCGCCACGTTTCATGTCTGCGACGCTGTTCGCCTACGCCCTCTTCGGTGCGGGCTACAGCTCTTACTCGACGTTTATCATCGCGTACCTGCGTGGCGATGAGAAATTGTCCGGACATGCCGTTTCGGTCTTCTGGGCGGTGCTCGGACTCTCCGCCGTCGCAGCCGCGTTTGCATGGGGTCCGCTACTGGGCCGATTGAAACGCGGCTGGGGCACCGCCGTGGCGGTAGGCACCGTCGCTGTCGGCGCAGCAGTGCCCCTGGTGTTCCATGGCGTAGGAGGTGCTTATGTTTCCGCGGCGCTATTCGGAGGATCTTTCCTCGCGGTAATCGCGGCTGTCACCGCCTTCGCGCGCAAAACCGCCCAGCCGCATGCATGGACCGCCGCAATTGCCGCGCTCACGACCACCTTCGGCATCGGCCAATGCATCGGGCCGATCCTGAGCGGTGCTCTGTCCGACGGACCTAACGGTGTGCGCGGCGGTCTCTGGTTATCGGTTGGCATCCTGGTCGCAGCCTGCATCGTTGCGACCCTTCAACGCGAGTTCCAGGTCACCTCAAGCGCCGGAATCTAATGTCCGAATACAACTGGGGATGGGAACCGCCGCTTCCTTATCTTGGAGCTATTGCGTCCAGCAAGGATAAGGCAGGTACGTCCGCGTCAGCCGGCCTGTGAGACCAGCTCTCGCAGAACGGTCTCCAGATCCACTTCGCCCTTGACGATATCCGCTTGCTTGCCTTCGAAAGCGATCCAGCCTTCATTAAATCCGTCGAGCATACGCATACGCGGCAGCGGTTGCTGCATACCCTGGGAGCGGAACAGCGCGTCCCAGGTGTCGCGCCCGACTACCTCGGTCAGTACCGCATGACCGAAGATTTCGGCAAAGGCGGCCGCAATATCGAGCGGGGTTACCCGGCTCGGCCCCTCAAGCTCGACGACACGCGTGCCGCTCCAACTCTGGCGCAACAGTTCCGCTGCGACACGGCCGACATCCGCGGTCGCCACCATCGGCACGGCCTTGTCGAGCGGTTGCAGAAAGCTGGAGATCAACCCTTGGTCCCTGGCCGCCGCGACGTCCCATGCGGCGTTTTCCATAAACCAGCCGGGACGCAAAAATGTCACGGGCATAGGCAAGTCGCGCAATGCCTGCTCCATCAACGTGCGTTGCGTCAGCAGATTGGTCTCGGTGGCCTGCGCGCCGATCGTCGATAGGCACACGACCTTGCCCGGTCTCGCCGACCGAAGCGCCGCGTGCACGGCATCGATGACGGCACGTGCCTCGGGAAAGCCCGGCGCAGGATCGAATTCGGGCGGCGGCAGAATGAAGACGCCCTGCGCGCCCTCGAAAGCCGCGGCAAGGGAAGTCGCGTCGTCCATCTTGGCTGTCACCACTTCACAACCGCGTTGCGCCCACGACCGTGCCCGATCGGCATCGCGCACAACCGCGCGTACCGGCTGACCCGCTGCGAGCAAGGTGCGCGCCACAGCGCCGCCCACCTTTCCGGTGATTCCTGTAATTGCATACATTTCTGCTTCTCCTTCGTAGATAAGTGTTTTCCGATTGGTCATCGGTACGCCACAACCGGCAACGTGTCCTTGGGATGCATTGTCGGTAAACTCGAAGAAAAACCAAATGGTATGAATGACATTTATCAGGTGACAAAAAGTCATCAATTGGCGGGTGGAAATACTGCTTCGTCAAATGCATGGCCCTGACGAAAATCAGCGAGCCGCAGCGGAGGAATGGCGTCAGCACGGTATTGAATCGAGTGTCCGGGCACGACGGCGTGTTATGTTAGCCTTCGACTAAACGTCTTCAGACCATTCAATGCCCAGAATGCAGCGCCTATGAGATCGTCCAGCGAAAATCTCTCCAGCGGGATCAGCATATTTGCTGCCGTCATCGATACGGGGACCTTCGTCGCAGCCTCCGAATTGATGGGCATGTCGCCCCCTGGGGTTAGCCGAGCCATCGCCCGGCTCGAAAAACGGCTGAGAATACGGCTCTTCAATCGGACCACCCGCGCCGTCTCTCTGACGGAAGAAGGCCGACGGTTCTACGAGCAGGTCATGCCGCACTTAAGAGGCATGGAGGAAGCAGCAGCAGCCGCAGGAGGCACCGCGACCGTGCGCGGGAAACTGCGGATCAATCTTGATCCGGTTTTTTCGCGCATCATTCTGGGCCCCAAGCTCGATGAATTCATGGATGCGCATCCCGAGCTTGAACTCGAGTTCATTGCGAGAGATCAGCTCGGCGACCTCATCGTGGACGGCTTCGATCTGGCCTTGCGCTTCGGTGAACCACGCTCGTCCAGCCTGATCGCACGCAAGCTTTTGGACACTGCCGTGGTCACGGTCGCAGCGCCGTCATACCTCGCTCGCCGAGGGCGGCCGGCGGAACCCCAAGAACTCAGCCGCGAGGTGCACAGGTGCCTTGAATTCCGCAACCCTGAAAGCGGCAAGCCGTTTCCGTGGGAGTTTCATCGCAAGCGCAAAAAGCTGCTTGTCGAAACCCACGGACGGCTTACGTTGAACGATCCAAGCGCACTCCTCAACGCCTGTCTGGCCGGCTCCGGCATTGCGCAGATGCTCCTGCTCGGCGCCGAGCCTCTGATTCGCGAGGGACGGCTCATCGACCTCTTCCCAGACTGGCCGGATGAACGCTTCCCGCTCTATGCGTACCATCCATCGCGACACCACATGCCGGCCAAGACCAGAGTTTTTCTCGACTTTATCGTTGCTTTGACGAGTATGAGTTAGCAGGTCGAAACGACCTCACCCACCCTCCTTCAAAACCTCAATAAATGCCTTTAAAGTCGCCGGCACATGCCGGTGGCCTGGATAATAAAGATGGAGGCCCGGGATTTCAGGGCACCACTCTTCCAGAACAGCGACGAGCTTTCCGGCAGCAAGGTAAGGCCGCGCCGTACGCTCCGGCACATAGGCGATACCCATTCCGTCCACCGCAGCCTCGGTCATCAGGCCGGGATGGTCGAGGGTCAGCGGACCGGAAACTTCAACGGTCAGTTCTTGCCCGCGCCTGGCAAATTCCCAGCGATACGGTTTGCCGCTCGGCATACGTATGCGAATGCAGGCGTGGCTCCTCAGATCGTCCGGTGTTTGCGGCGCTCCATGAGCCGCAAGGTAGGCCGGCGCCGCAAGCGCCAGAAAACGCACGGGGCCGCCGAAACTCACGGCAATCATGTCCTGCGGCAGCGCTTCGCCCAGCCTGACCGCGGCATCGAAGCCGCCGGCAACGATATCGATCAGCCGACCTTCCGTTACGAGGTCGAGCGACACGTCCGGGTAACGCGCCAGGAAGGTGGGCACCACGGTCTGCAGCAACAGCCGCGCCGCCGGTTCGCTGGCGTTGATTCTCAGCGTGCCGCTGGGGCCGTCGCGGAAGGTGTTGACCTCTTCCAGTGCCGAATCGAGATCCCGCAGCAAGGGTTGCAAGCGGGATACCAGGCGTTCGCCGGCTTCGGTCGGTGACACGCTGCGCGTGGTACGGTGCAGCAGGCGCACGCCCAAGTTATGTTCAAAGGTGCGCATCATGTGACTGAGGGTAGAGGGCGACAGTCCTAGCTCGTCGGCGGCTTTGCGAAAGCTGCGGTGAACCACAATGGCAGCGAAGGCGGTCAGGTCGTTTAACGCTGGCTTCTCATTCATGGGTAATTTTCACTAGTTCATTCGATATTACATCGATAGTAACAGCAACAACAATCCTCTATCTTGCCTGGGAGGGCACCGCAATTCTGCGGTCCACGGCTTCGATAAAGGTGATTCCATGACTACGACTTGGTTTATAACCGGCACTTCGTCCGGCATTGGACGCGTGCTGACCGAAAAACTTCTCGCGCGCGGCGACCGCGTCGCGGCAACGTTGCGCCGGGCGAATGCGCTCGATGATCTGCGGGCGGAATATGGCGATCGCCTTTGGCTGGCGTCGCTGGATGTAACCGATACGCAAGCGGTGCACCAGGTGGTCGGTCGCGCCTTCGACGAGTTGGGCCGCATCGATGTGGTGGTGAACAACGCCGGCTACGCGCTGTGCGGTGCGGCGGAAGAACTCAGCCATGCACAGATCAGACATCAGATCGACACCAACCTGATCGGCTCGATCGAGGTGATACGTGCCGCCCTGCCGCGCTTGCGGCAACAAGGCGGCGGGCGAATCCTGCAGGTATCGTCGGAGGGTGGCCAGATTACCTATCCGAACTTCAGCCTTTATCACACCACAAAATGGGCGATTGAAGGTTTTGTCGAGGCGGTTGCGCAAGAGGTCGCGCCGTTCGGTATCGAGTTCACTATTATCGAACCGGGTCCGACAAAAACGAAGTTCGGTGAGGGCATCGTAAGTCCATCGCCTTTGGCCGTCTACGCGGCCACGCCGGCGGGGGAAGTGCGTCGCATGATTGCAGCCGGATCCTTCCCGCTGAAGGGCGACCCGGTCAAGATGGCACAGGCGATGCTCGATTGCGTCAAGCGCACGCCGGCGCCGAAACGACTGACCTTGGGCCGCGACGCCTATGCCAGAGTACGCGCCGCCCTGGTTGAGCGGCTCGCGGCGCTCGATTTGCAAAAGGAGATCGCGCTATCGACCGAATTGGACGAATAACGCCCAACCATCGTCAAGCGATATCAAACGCCTAGTCCGCCACGCGTCGCAAACCTTTATTTGCGACGCGTGGCGGCTAAGTGAAAGAGCTTTTGATAATCAACCTAATTCAGGCGCCGCCAGATCGAAATCGGCACGTCTCCATTCGGTCGCGGTGCCACGCGATAGCTCAGCTCGTCGCCTTTAAGCTCGTAATTTCGCTTCTGCTGCTGCCCTTCCCAATTTGGAAAGGACGCGTTTTGAATGTGAAAGGTCAAAATGCTGTCAGCCGCGTCGATACTGACCGTACCGAAGTGTGTGCTGGAACCCATGACGGCCGCCTGGTATTCGGCCGTGGTTCCTGTGCTCTTGTCGCCTGACGCGAATTGAGGGCGTTCCGACTTGAAAATTTGTAGCGAATAATGTCCTTGCCCATCGATTACCAGCAGCCCCTTGGGATCGGCACCGTAGTCGCGCGCCCGCGAACCATCCGGATGCTGGACATCGGCGGCCACCAGAATCCACGTACCTACAAGCGACGGCGCAGCGGCGGTTGCACCGGCCGGCGCCACGGTAGCCAATACCATGCACGCCGAAAAGGCAGTGCCCAGGATGCCCCGCTTAAGAATTTTTTGACCCTGCATACAGTGAGTTTCTCCATGAAGTGGGACGCGAACCTGCGCGTATCGAGGCTTGATCGAGATAGTCGCGGTGAGCGAACGGCGATCAAACTCTGCGCTTGATCATAGCTGGATGAATGTGTAATAAATGCGATAATTCAGCATCGTTACTTAAGAAAAACTGAATCATGTCCCTGCCCAATCTCGGTATCGACGCCTTGCGCACACTCCTGGCGACTCAGCAGTTGGGAAGTCTGAACCGCGCCGCTGAACGGATAGGCCGCTCTCAGTCGGCCGTGAGCCAGCAAATGCGCAAGCTTGAGGAACAGATCGGCCAGCCTTTATTTCGCCGACAAGGGCGAGGCTTGGTACTGACGGAGTCAGGCGACTTGATTCTTTCCTATGCGCGTCGCATCTTGGATCTCAACGACGAAGCCGTGCGGGCTGTCCGTGGCGCTTCTGTCGCGGGTGCGGTGCGCTTCGGTCTGCCTGGCGATTTCGCCGAGACGTGGCTACCTGCGGCTCTAGGGCAATTCAAGAAAACGCATCCCGCGGTTCGCGTGGAGATTGCCGTGGAACGCAACGGCATACTGCTCGAACGATTGGATCGAGGGGAACTCGACCTCGTGCTGGTAATGGGTTATCAAAACCGTCCAGACGCCGAACCCGTCGCAACCTTGCAAATGTCATGGATCGGCCCCATTGGGATCGATGTTTCCACAAGCCCGGACACGCCATTGGATCTGGCCTTATACAATTCGCCATGCTTCTTTCGCCGGGCGGGTATGGAGGCACTCGACAAGGCGAATATTTCCTGGCGATTGGCCTACACCACAGCCAGCCTTCAGAGCCTTTGGGCAGGCGTCGCGGCGGGTCTGGGCATCACCTTGAGAACCGCGGCAGGTGTGCCGCCGTCTCTCCGGCGACTCGATGGCAAGCATGGTCTGCCGCCCCTGCCGACGGTCGAACTCTGTCTACATACCGCACAGCTCGACGTGCCACCTGCCCTGGCTCAGCTTAAGCGTGTCGTGCTTGAAAATGCGCTAGCCAATCTGACTTCCTGAACGCACGCTCAAAGACGCCGCCCGTCCAGTGCCAGCGCCCGAAAATCCCGCGGTGCTACGCCATAGGCCCGGCGAAAAGCGCGTGTAAAGTCTGACGCGCTATTAAAACCCAGCCCGTAGCCGACCTCCATCACGGCGACGTGCGGCAGTTCGACCAGCTCGTCGGCCGCGGCGCGCAACTTGCAATTGCGGATATATGTGCCAAGACCGCCTTCATGCTCAAACATCCGATATAAGGTCGGGCGCGGTATCTGACGAAACGCCTGCAAAATATTTTCGGGCGACAGATCTTGCCGATAGAGATTCGTCTGGATATAGCGCTGTACCTGCGCTTGCATGGCGGCCTGGGCTGCCGCGCGCGCACCGCGGCTCAAGCGCGCCTGCTTGCCGAAAGCGGCAACGATCAATTGGGCGCAGGTGCGGATGGTTTTTTCCGCCTCGGCTCCCTGCATCGCGGGCAGGCTGCAGCAGAGCACCGACAGGTGATCGAGGATCAGGCGCGTCAAGGGTGATGTGTAGGCAACCACGCGGCCGTGAATCGATTCCGCGTCGGGAATGACCGACTCCACCATCGCGCGTGGGACAAAAAAAGCCAATACCCGGGAATAAGTTGGGCGCACCATGCACATCGGCTGATTCATATCCAAAGCCAGGATACCGGGCACGAACTGGGCCGATTTCCGCTGCTGATGACCGCCCGTCGTGGTTTCAATAATGCCCTCCACCGCCACATGAAAAATGTAGTCACGCACATTGTCGGTAGAAATACGGGCCGTCGTACGTGCCTGGGATACCGCGTCGGTGCGGCTGTCCAGGTAAATCATGTCCTTCAGCACATAAGTATCGATTTCGCCGCGGAAACCGGTTGCGAGCTGCGCGCGCGAAACCGGCACATCGAGGATGCGGCCGACGTAGTCGCGCCATGCGGGGGCTTGCAACGCTACCGCTTCGTGTATCACGGTGAAGTGTTGATGAACCACGGCGGCCGGTGGATGGGCATACCTTTGCTGCTGACCGGCAAGGATCCGGCTGACCGTTTCTGAATAGGTTTTAGTCATGCTTGATATACGCCAAGAGAATATTCCCGCATGCCTCACGCACCGCATACCGGCCCGGCACATTGGATCAGTTGGGCAAATCACGCGGTTGAAATTGAATTGCGCGGCTCATGTCGATAAAGCAAACCGACAGATAAGCACCCCCGAACAGAGCAAGCAAACAAACAGGAAAGATGAAAATTTTCCGTTTTCTCAAAAAATCACCACAATAACCTAAGTAAGCAATTTGTAATAAATCGCATCATTAAATTATCCCGCGATGGAATCGATAGATTTATTTCAAAAAGTGAGACTGGCGGTCAAGTCCCTTCGGCATGGCTAGTATAGTATCAAATTGATTTATTCAGAGCCGGCCAGTTAAATTTATTTCGACAAAAATATAGCAGTCCTTATAGATTACCATAGAAAAAAGCAAGGTTGTTCCCACCCGATGGCGGCCACCCGCAAACGCCGCGGAGCTAGGTTTCATAACGCATGAACCATGGGCAAGTCATGCTTGGAAAAATCACTATTTAAAGGAGGTGAAAACATAGAGAACGAGTGCTGCCTTGGATGACGCAGGCGACACATGCAGTTTATCCATTCGCACCCAGATAAAAAAACAGAATACGAAAACTCAATAAGAAATCCAATGGAGTTCGATTCGAACGGTCGCGCCTCGGGCATTTACGGTGTCTCGGCGTCAAATGAGCGATGCATGCCTTCGAACATGAGCTCTTTTCCAGATGTATGCGGATTGACTCGGGAGATTAATCACTATGCAATTTAATTTCGATGTTCTCGCTCATGTCGAGCGTCAAGGCGATCTTCACGCAGGGCCGGGCGAATATGCAGGTACGCGTGGCAAAACCCAATTCATGGAGGGCTTCTCCGTCACCTTCAAGCCGGCCGTCGCCGGCATAGGCTTGCGCTACCGGGCGCATGCCAGCGGTTCCGGCGATACGCCGTGGACCAAGGATGGCACCTTTGTCGGCTCGCGCGGCGCCAAAAAATCCCTTGAGGGTTTCCAGATCGAGTTGAGCGGCGCCAAGCTGGCCGAATACGACGTGCTCTATATGACGCATATCCGCAATGTCGGCGACTCCGATTGGGTGGCCAATGGCGCCTATTGCGGGACTCGCGGACAAAACCGTCCGGTCGAGGGGTTGGCCGTGAAAATCGTGCCCAGGACACCCAAATACGTCTCGTTGATTTCCCAAGCGGCCTCGGGTTCTGGAAAGGCACTCCTGATTACCGCCGCAGCCAAGGCCAGCTCGGTACTGGTATCGGCCCCCACCGGCAGCGATCTGCAACTGTGGGACAAGCGGCCGGTCAAGGGGGGTCAAGGTTTCGTGCTGATCAACAAGGCACGGCCCACGCTTTGCATCGCCCGCGGCCCGGGACAGCCCATCGTGCTCAAGGAAATAACGCAGATCGACACGGACGATAACTGCGTATGGCGTAACGACATGGTTCCCGGCAACTATAACGCGATCAATTCCTGGACCGACTGGGAGCTTAAGCTCAATCTGTCGGGGAATCCGCCCTATGCCGACCAGGACAATATCCTGATCGCCTACCCCTGGGCTAAAGGAGCACCCAACGAACTCTGGCGCGAGAACCTGGCAACCTACAATCTGGTTGTCGGCAGCGACGACCGCGCGCTGAATACCCTATCCGAGGCAATCTATCGCGGCTGCTACCCGAAGGTCTTCAAAGGATCATTGCCCATAGAAAAACAAGGCATCAAGTCGGTGGGCTACGATATTGTCAGCACACCCACGTTCACCCTGCGGCCATCTGCCAAGCTGCAAGAGATTGCGCAGAAACGGTTGGAAAAGTATTTTGACACCACGCACGAACTCAGCGAGGCCAACGCGGCCGAGATGACAGCTGCATCGATCGGTGTCCGCATTGACGCGATCAAGCTTATTGTAGAGGGCGATAAGCCTGCATCGGTAGATGCATCGTTGGAAATGAGTGCGCACATTCAGGCAAATCCGAACCGCACTTTGACGCTTGAATTGAAACTCGGCGAACTCAAGATCCCTCAGTTGCCGGATCTTGAAGGCATTCTCGACAAATTATTTGTACCGCTGCTGCTGGAGTTCCTCAACAAAACCGTACTTGAGCATATTGCGATTCCAGCGCTCGACATGCTTGGCATCGAATTCACGGCTCCCGTCATCGCTACGCGCTTTCCCCATGTGCTGATTGCCACCAGCAAACTTCCCGATACCGCAATGCTCCCGCCACCGGCTCATTGGCCGCAGCACAAGGTATTTGCCGGTGCCGACGAGGCTGTTCTGGATGCTGTAGGTGCGGCAGTCCTGAAGGACGTGGTGCCACCAGGAAATTGGCGAGACAAAATCGACATCGGGATTTGCGATCTTAAATTGGAAGCCCATTACGAGGTATATCTTAGGAATCCACGGTTTACCGTAACGCCCAAGTCCGGGAACACTTATAAGGTCCGAATCGAAATTGGCGGTTATGCATGGTTCAAAGCCAAGTGCGCGTGGTTGTTTGATGTTTCTCCCGGGGCGAGAGCCAGTGGAGTGGTCGAGGCCACCGCAAGCTTGTCGGTCAATTCAGGCAATGAGATCATCATGACCGTCAGGTCGCTCGATCATATTTCGCTGGACTGGCGTTTCGACTCGCTGCCCGACTTGATGAACAAGGCACTCAGTAAAATCCTGAGCCTCTTCAACCCCGCGGTGGAGCTGACTGTAACCACAGCCCTGCGAGGCAAAGAGTTCACCCTGTACACCATCCCCACCATCGATGCGACTATCGCCGGTGCCAAGTTCGAGATCCGGCTCAAGGATATCGTCCTGGATTCCGCCGCCGACGCAGCACAAAAACCGCTGTTCCTGGTAACGGGCGCGGCTGATGTCAAAATGAAGAAGTAGCAGGACCGGGCGCTCAGGCATTTGCTGAGCGCCCGGTTTAAAGTTGATTCACAGCGTCGATTCGGAAGCAATCAGCTCGATAGACGCTCCTAGGGCCTGTTCACGCTAATAATGGGCTTGCGTTGCCACCCACAAAGGGCGAGGGCAAGGAATGGGACGCGGCGAATACTTTGCGTATTCGCAAGGAGCATGACGCCGCCCTCGCCCTTTGTGGGTGGCAACCCGTAAATCTATTTTTAAAAGTAGGGGAACACCCCTTTCCGGCCGTCTGGCCGCGTCGCGCGTCGCTTGCTTGGAGCGGCCAAGCGGCGCGACACACTCCTTGCCAGCCGACCGGAAAGGGGTGTTCGCAAGCACATTATTAGCGTGAACAGGCCCTAGCATACGTGTCCGGAACGTGGGCCGGCCGGTGGACTCGCGATCACCATCGGTTAACTCCGTGGCGTTTCGCCATGGCTCAGCGATTGCGACAATTCTCCCGCTTTGAGCGAACTCATAAGGGATAGCAACGTGGTGAACGCGTTGCCGTCGCTTCCGCCACCCAACTGAATCTGCGGCACAAGCGGCACCTTTGAAATCTCGAACGCTTCGGCAAGCCGCAGCATGACAGTCTGCATCAATTGCTTGTCCGCGCCTTCACCCTGCAGCGCCTCCGATTTCGCCTTGATCGCGGCGGCCTCGGCTTCGCCGACCGCCCTGATGGCCGAAGCTCGACCGGCGCCTTCCATTTCCTGACGGAATTTATCGGCGTGCGCCAACGCTTCGATTTCCTGGCGGCGTTTCTCGGCAGCCTTGACGCTGGCCGAACCTTGGTTTTCCTTGATCGACACGTCGACCAGCGATCCGGTCAATTCCTTTTGTTTGGCGGCACGCTGCTCGGCTTCGTTGAGCTCCCGCTGTTTATCCGCTGCGATCTGTTTCTGCGCAAAAGTTTCAACCTGTTCACGCGCGATCTGCCGATCCCGCAATTGAGCCATGATATTCTCGATCTGCGTATCCCCTGCTTGCGGCTTGGGCGTACCAATCAGAACTTCTTCGAACTCCAGCGAATAGGCCTGGAAGCGATGCCGCATTTCCTGCGAGGCATTAGTCTGAAGTTCGCTACGCGACTGGATCAATTCGATAAACGTCTTGGTTTGCGAGACATTCTTGAAATAGGACGACACCATCGGGTCCAAGGTCTGCTCCACCAATTGCTCGATATTGCCAAAACGCTGCACCACCATCGGTGCCTTGCGATAATCGATATGCACCACGACCGACAGCGGCAATTGCGGCTCAAACGCATCTTTGGTGATCAGGGTGATTTCACGCAAGTTTGAATCGAAGCTTGAACCGCTTTCACCAGATTTCCACATCAGGACAAAATTGGTGGTCGGCACCAATTCAATTTTTCCGGCATAAGTATTGAACGCGTATTTGCCTGGCATCAACGGCTCGCGCCAGACGCCGCGACAACCGTTTTCAACCAATTCACCATGGCTGTAGTCGCTGCCCGACAAGTCGTCGCCATGACGGCCGGTATAGGACACCACTACGCCGACATAACCCACTGGAATGATCGTTTTGGTCAGCAACTCGACCGTAGCAAATAGCCGGTTGATATAGTAAGTACCTTCCACCAGCACGCGCTCCTGACGCCCTCTTCTACCGCCCGCGGCGAGGAATTTCTCGGGTTCCTGAAAGGCATTGTGGGCGTCGCCCACATCGGGCGCGAGTAATTCATCCTTACGCAAACCAGGGCCGTCTTGTACGGTCACGACGGCGATCTGATCGGATCCATGGGTTCCCGCGACCTCTTTAATCACCACCGGGGTGAAGGCATTGCGTTCATCAAGCAAGTCGCGCATCTTGCCGTAATAAGCCTGCTCCTGCGGCGCCATGGAAAGCGAATACGTCGCTTCCTCCGTCATCACCACGAACAATGCCGGGTTGAGAATGTGCGTGCCTTCACGCAGCACCTTGCGCTGCGGACCTTTCTGACCGCCACGTTCGAGAAACGCGCGTACTTCGCGAAAATCGTCGACCGTCGCGTTGTCAGCCAAGGTCTGTCCCGCAGGCAGATCGATACCGTCACGAGCAAAAATATAGCCGATCTTTCCCTGGGTTATCGACACCATGGGACGGATGTGGACACGATATTGAAACGGCGTAAAGAAATGAAATCCGCCACGCCGGACATCGGGCTGAAAACCAGCTTCGCCATGAAGTGCCAGCAGACCGAGTTTCACCGAACCTTTTGAACTCCACAGTTTTTCTACTACGCCGATCGCGTCATTCGGGATATAGCGGATGGTCCCTGCCCCCCAGATCAAGATGCTGGTAATCAGCACGATTGCGATCAAGCCAAGTGCTGTGCCAAACCAACTCATTTGTATAAGTTCGACCATTTTTTTCTTTGAATTTTGTGAAATTGAATACCCTGGAGTCGCCAGAAATCATCCATTTCTGTAACGAAATAGAAAAGACACAAGGGGGTTTTATTTGCGGTTTTTAAAACCGCCGTTTTGAGCGCCGTCAGGTGACGCCTGAAGTTGATAAACAACTTTCTCGCTGTTTTGAGAGACGAGCTTGTTTGATGACTACGAAGAGATCAAGCGCCGGCGACGTAAAAGCGAAAAAGTGCTTTTTTACGAAGCGGATCAAGCTAAAAAACGATACTGCATTAAATACTTGCAAGATTGCACGACCTTCCGTGAATTGCGTAATTTAAATATATTCTATTCCTCAAACAACGCTTCTGTCCAAGAAGTTTTTTGGACGTTAGGCACTATTTTTTTAAAATATGAGCACCTATACGGACTCGATGGCAAGCTGCTCTGCGGTCAGAGTAGCGCAGACTCCAACATAAAGTCTAAACATGACGAACCGGCACCATCGGCTTGCGGCAGCCCGAATTAGCCGCACCTAACCGCATACCACAGGATCAATTTCGCTTTCCGTGAGACCGAAGCGCTGCATCTTCCGGCGGTGATCGGCCGATCCAAGGTAGAGCCGCAGCTGATGGTTAAAAGCGTCGAGGAACTCCTGGCTGTTCTTTGAAAACGAGAACGCGCCCTTGGGGGTCGACGGGCTTTCAGCGTGCTGCGGCTGATGCGTGATCGCCGCAACAAACTCACGACCAATGCGCTCCACCAGCGTGCGATTTCCCAGGGCGGTGCTCGCGTACGCGTCAACCTTGCCGCGACGAAGGGCGTTGATCGCATCTGCCTGATCGCCGAACTGTACGATCCGTTCCTCGGGGATACCCGCTGATCTCGCTGCGTGGTGCTGCACTTGCCCGGTAATGACGCCGAGTCGTGCATTATCGTGACATGCCAGCGCGGCGTAGCTGAGCAACCGTTTCGGGTTGCCTGCGGAGACGAGAAACCCATCGCCGAGTGCCCATACAGGCAAGCTGAAATTCACATGCGCAGCGCGTTCCGGGGTGACAAAAAGCGGCACATTGATATCCCAAAGGCCGTTCTCTACACCGGGCAGCAGCGCGGCGAAGGTCGTTAAGCGATATTCAATGGTCTCGACGCCGAGCAACCCAAGAATAACATTGGCGAGCTCAATGTCCGATCCCACGGCTAACGAGCTATCTGTGGTCCAACCAAACGGCGGTTCCTCGATGTAAGCAAGCACCACCTTTTTACGCCAGTTCATGCCGCCAAGCAGCGGGCTAGTCATAGGATGTCCTGATGGAATAACGCGGTTAGCCAAGGCGGGGCGGTCGCCGTATGCCGAGAAAACGGCAGTTCTTATTTTTATATAATCGACGATCTCCAGCCGCAGGTCGACAGGCTGCTGTTGGCCCGACCTGGCCAGTTCTCCCTACAGGGGCGCGATTCTCCTGTAAATGCCGCTCCAGATGACGCACGATGATAGCCGCGTTATCAAAAATGACGTGGATCCGCCGCGGAAAACCGGCCTTGCTCAGCCTTAATCAAGAAACACGTAATCAGCCAGATAAGGGCTGCGGCCTTCCTGTCCTTCTTGCGTGCAAGGCCGAACCGGGGCAACACCGCCGCGTGTGTTTAATCGTTGAACATAATGCGCCGAAGCAAGCAGCCCAGGTCCGCCGGCACTCGTCGCCTGCAACAACAACAACGGGATGCTGCCGGGCTCGGCCGCATTCGCCGCCTGTTGCAGGACTTTGCCCGTCAGCTTGCTGCCGTCGGGTGCTTCCCAGCTCGGGCCCGCATAGTGTTTTACGGCCAGCTTGCCGGATGCGTCGTACAAATCAGCCAGGGGCGCTTTGAAAGTCCACGTCAATTGATTGGATTGATCGCGCTTGCACGTATAAATCTGCACCCCGGATGCGGACAGTGAAACAATCACATGTTGTGCATCGGCAGGTTGCAGCGCGGGCGGCGCAGAGGTCTGCGCGGTTGCGGCGCAGGACAGCAACAGCAATGCGCCGCCGCTTACAAAGCGGCTTGATCCCATCCGTTTTCCGAAAATGCAAAGCATGAATTCTCCTGGTTGAAACGCTGTGTAGATATTACCCGGAAAAGCCGATGTGGATCGGCCGCCAGTCGCATCGCGCGAACATCCGGGATAGATGGCGGCCGCCGGCCGCCTCAGGTTCGCAACGCTCATGTTGCTAAACGCTCATGTTGCTAAAGTAAGGCAGCCTTGTTTGAGCGTGCTCTCACGCGCCGCCCGCTTCCTAATGTTTCGGCAGAGCCCCGATTAAATCCGCGACGGCTTTGCGAATCGGTTTCAGATCGAAGTCAGGTGCAAGGGTGTCATCGTCGAAGCTTTTAGCCAAGGGGTCGATACCGAACAGGGCCCGCGGAAGCCGTGGGTAGAGAATCTGGCCGAGCAGTTTATGCGCCGCGTCGGCACTCGCCTTGGCCGGCAGGCCAAAGGTTGCCTTCAGGTAAGCGCTCAGACGGGTATGCACTTCGGTAAACATCACATCGAAATGCTGCGCCGCCCCTTCCGGGAACCTGGCGGCCTCCGCCATGCTGATCCGGCACATCTGAATCGAGCTTTCGTAAAGCAGAATCTCAAGATACCGGCCGCAGAACATCACCAAGGCTTCCGCCGGTTTCTCCGAATAGTCACCAGGCATCCGCAATCTGCCGAGAAAAAGGCTACGCACCAGCGCAATAAATGCGAGGAATAGCTTCTCTTTGCTTTCGAAGTGAGCATACAGGGAACGTTTTGAGGTTTCCGCGCGGCTCGCGACCACATCCATCGAGGCCCGTTCGAAACCCATTTCCAGGAACACTTCTTTGGCAATCCAGAGGATATGCTCGCGAAGTTCCTCGCCTCGTCTTGCCATGTTTCCTAATCCCGGTATTTTTTGTGTCGCGCCAAGTAAGCGGTACGACTGGGTTTACTTCATGACAGTGATGTGTCGAATGTTACCTCAAGTTCTTGCCCTGCGCGACGCCGCCGACAGGCAGCATCGGCCGGCGCTCTGGCCTGCCGTCGATACGCAAGCGCGGGTTTTCCGGGTAACGGACCGAGCGATTCGTTCAAGCCGCCGTGGGCCGGGGCCACAAATCCTTCTTCCCCAGCGTTTCATTCTCGCATATTATTTACGCTTGCCATAAAGTAAACGGTACGGTAGAGTTTACTCTATGATTCAACCACGGAGTAAACTGTCATGATCGTCATTACCACCCCCACAGGCACTATCGGCCGACAAGTTCTCGCAAATCTTCTCGACAACGGCGAACCCATCCGCGTGATCGCGCGCGATCCGTCCCGCCTTCCCGCAGAAACGCGCAAGCGTGTCGAGATTATCGAGGGATCACATGCGGATATCGATGTTGTCACTCAAGCGTTCCATGGCGCCGACGCCGTGTTCTGGCTGGTACCTGCGGACCCTCGCGCCGAGAGCGCCGATGCCGCTTACGTGGACTTTGCCCGGCCCGGTTGTGAGGCTCTCAAGAACCAAGGAGTAAAACGGGTGGTAGGAATTTCGGCGCTGGGCCGCGGCTGGCCGAAGAACGCCGGACA